>ENA-UONZ01000108-UONZ01000108.1-human-gut-metagenome-genome-assembly--contig:-C93old-NODE-108-length-145287-cov-11.894025_pt1 | contig 145287 bp, 120 predicted proteins | sample MGYA00242468_ERZ724015 | MGnify/ENA metagenome assembly ERZ724015
ATAGACCATGTCTATTTTTATGAAATTGATTTTGCGAAATTAATTATACGTCATCTGGCAGCTGACGAGTTTTTCCATACGTTTTGCCAGTCCCGGGGATTTATCAAAAAAGAAAGTGGCATATATTGCAGGAGGAAAAATTCGAACAAAGCAGGAGGAAGTTTCTTCTGTGAATATGAAAAATACCGCCTCCAGACAGGCTGAAAGCGGTATTACTGTCTTATATCCTTTTTTGTGCGGCAGAAGAGCCGTATGACCTTCGTAAGACGATAGCGTTTGAGTTATTTTGACCGGCTAGTGCTTTTTTACTCTGGCCTGCAAATTATCGGCTGCTGCTCTTCGTCAGGAATATACTCTACAATATCCTCGATTCTGCAGTTCAAGATTTGGCAGAGGACTTCCAGCGTATGGGTAGACACATACATGTTCTTTTTCAGACGTCCAATTTGGCCGGCGCTGAAGCCGTAGTATCTGATTAAACGGTACTGGCTCATCTGCTTTTCCTTCATAGTTTCCCACAACTTATCATATGTTATCATTTTTCTCACCCTTTCCCTATCCATTAAATAACGAATCGAACATGTTGTATATAACCAATATTTGGATAATATATCTATATAGAGATATTCAACATAATCTTAAATTGTTCAGAGAGAATTGAAGAAAATTTACAATTAAAACCAGTTATTGATGTATAGGATTAGGGATATCAATATTCTGATACAATATTTGGGTTAATGTTTAGCTGAAATTATTGTAATAACTTTCATGGGTACGATATGAAAGGTATTCAGGAAACTTTCATTTGAACGTAATAGTATACAAAAATACTCAGGATAGTAACAATGAAAATGCATTATAATAGCAAAGCAGATTTTTCAAAAACCAAAAGCGCTGGCAGAAGAAATAATTAAATTTCTCTGCCAACGCCTTTTTAATTAATTAGCAGATTACAAGAAAACCTGCTGTAATATTAGTCAATCCAGTCTGGAGCCTCTTTTGCTGTATACCATGTGGCAGCATCTGTAGGTTCTCCATCTTTATCTGCTTCATATGTGAAGTATCCGTCATATAAAGCAATGTATGGAATAGTAGCGTTACCTAATACAGTATCTGTCATATCTTTTCCGTCCTCATCAGTGATGGAAACGATTTCATCAGAAGAATTGAACTTAAACTTGAGATCTGTATATCCGCGGCCATTCTCTACATCGTATTTTTTGGACTCAGAATCCTGAATCTTACCTTTGTTGTTTACTAAGTAGTGAGCGCCCTCATAGTAGTAAATTCTGTAGTCGTCGTCAGCCTCAAGTCTCTTGCCGCCGAAGTACAGATATCCGTCCTTCTCACCCATCTGGCCCTGGCCGTTCTTGCCATTCTTAGTGATGAAGTAGAAGTTGTAGGAGTCATCGTCATCCTCTACATTAGACTCTTTGCCTGTCTGCATATATCCATTGTCGTCGAAGTAGTAGAATGCTTCGTCATCCGGGATATACTGAAGACCAGTCTGCATCTGGCCCATCTCGTTGAAGCAGAAGTACTTGCCCTCAACTTTGATCTTTGCTCTGTAAACAGGAGCATCATCTCCGTCATTGATCATCAGACGATCTTTTGCAGAGTCAGCTCTCTCAGCCTCGCCGTCATCGAAGTAGTACCAGTCTGTATCTCCGTCTGTGCCTGTATCCTCAGAACCGTCGATCTCATACCAGCCGTTTGCTCTGGAGCCATCCTCTACTACATTGGAGTACTGCATATTCCAGATATATCCTGCTCCTGCGTCCTCAATATTTCCATCTAATGCGTTGCTTGCAGAAGCATTGCCCATCGGCTCTGCACCGGAAGGTGTTGTATTCTTATTTACAGCATACTTGTGGTTGTTGATCCACTCATATACCATCTGGCCATGAGCGTTGAAGAAGTAATACTTTCCATTTACTTTCTTTTTGTCGGCATCCCTGTACATCTTACCGTTGGAACCGAAGTAGTACCAGCCCTCTTCATCGCATGTCTCACAGTCATCGCTGTCGAAAGCTACGCCGTTTCTGTCAGAGTCATCTTCACTTGGAAGCTCCAGCCATAACCACTGGCTCTCAGCTCTCCATCCCTCGTCCTCTTCGCCAAGGTAATATACGTCATCTCCCTCTTCGTACCAGCCATATCTCATAGCACCGTCTTCATCGAAGAAGTAGGTCTTGCCGTTGATCTTTTTGTCATCCTCGGAAATCTTTTTACCATTGGAACCGAAGTAGTACCAGTGATCTCCGTCATCCTCTGGATCAGACACATCCTCATCAGCTGTTGTCTTAACCCACTGATTCTTTAACATAGCGCCGTCAGAACCTACGTAGTACTCGTCGTCTACCCAGGAATCTGTCAGCATGTTTCCATCCTCATCAAGGTAGAACCACTTGGAGCCATCCTTTCTCCACTCGTCCTCTACCATCTCATCATCGCTGTCATAGTAGTGCCAGATACCATCCTCATCCTTCTCCCAACCTGCGAAAGATGTCATGGAAGCGCCTACAGCGAGTAAAGCTGCTGCAGAAAGAACTGCAACTAATTTAGTCTGCTTTCTCATAATGAATGCACTCTCCTTTTTTCTTCTTGAAATCATTTTTTTCGAAATTCCTAACTGCATTACGTGGCTATTATACTTCGGATAAGGGAAATTATAGAAGGTTGCAAAAAGTGCAGTTTTCACCATTACCGGCATATTCCGAGCACTTTCGTTTATATTAATAAAATATTAAATAATTCTGCTGTGTTCCGGCTGTGCTTTTCTTGCGCCGGAAAGATATAAGTGATATACTAAAACAGTATATGCCTAAAACATGAACTGCTGATAAAAATGCGGATCATATGTTTACAGCCTTTAAAGTGAAGCTTCAGATACAGGGCTGAAATGGGGCAGTTGCAGATAAGAACTGACACAGCAGAAGTGAAGTTTTCGTTAGGGCAGTATTTTTGCTGCAGATGGAGACAAAAAATAAATTTACAGAAAGAATATGGAGAGCTTATGAGCAGCAATGTAATTAAAAATGTTTCGGCAGAGAAGCGGCCCTACAGAGGCATTGAAGTTCTGGCAGGAATTTATACATTGGTGATACTGTGTATTTTCCCCTTTGTAGTACATGACAGGTATTTTGATATTCTTCCTACGAAGTACCGCTTTTATTCGACTGCAACATCGGCAGTCCTGGTGTTTACAGTCATTTATCTGATTGCCAGCGGCGCGGTGGTTCGGGCTGTGCGCTCATTTGGTGACGGAAGCTGGCGCAGGCATCTGAATTTTGTGGACTGGGCGGCAATCGCCTTTGCAGTTTTGATTACAATTTCCACCATCCAGTCAGACTTTCGGTTTGAGTCCTTCTGGGGAAACGAGGGGCGCTATACAGGCCTGTTCACCCTTTCGCTGTACGTGTTTTCGTATTTTTTTATCAGCCGTTTCCTGAGATGGAAGCAGTGGTACCTGGATCTGTTCCTGGCAGGGGGGATTCTTGCCTGTCTGTGGGGAATTACAGATTATTTCAGAATGGATATTTTCCATTTTAAGGAAAGGATTGCATCTAATGCAGACTCCTTCACCTCCTCTTTTGGAAATATCAATACGTACACCATCTATGTGGCCATGGTGATTGCGGTGGCGGTGATTCTGTTTTTAATGAGTGAATCAGTCCTGCGCTCCATTTTTTATTATATCTGCTTTATAATAGGGATGTTTGCCATTATCATGGGAGAGAGCGACAATGCCTATCTCTCTCTGGGCGCTCTGCTCGCCCTGGCGCCTCTCTATGCATTCAGAAAATCTCAGGCAGTCAGAAGATATGCAGTGCTGATTGCCACAATTCTGACCGTTGCCAGATGTATCGAATGGATCAACGTGAAATACGCAGATACGGTGATTGGGATTAACAGCCTATTTTCTTTTATTTCAGGTTATGATAAGATTATGGCTGTGATTGCCGCAGCCTGGACTGTAGCTGCGGTGCTGTACCTCTTAAAGCTGGTGATAAAGAAGAACCCCCCGGGACTGCTTCTGGCCCTCAGAATTGTCTGGGGAGCTGTGCTGGCAGGAGCGGTGCTTCTTATCTGCTATATGTTCTATGACGCAAACATAGCAGGACATCAGGAAAAATATCAGTCTATTGCAAAGTACCTGGTATTTAATGATAACTGGGGGACTAACCGTGGATTTGCCTGGAGGATTTCGTGGGAGAATTTCCTGAGTTTCCCCCTGCATCACAAGATTTTTGGGTTTGGACCGGACACATTTGGGATTATCACTACATTTAATAACTTTCAGGAAATGAGCGAAAATTATCATGTAGTGTTTGACAATGCCCACAATGAGTACCTTCAGTTCCTTTTGACGATCGGAATTGCAGGACTTGCCGCGTACCTTGCATTTTTGATTTCAGCCTTTGTGAAAATGACCCGCCAGGCGAAAGGGAATCCTCTAGTACTTGCACCGATGTTTGCATTTGTTTGCTACAGTGTGCAGGCCGTGGTAAACCTGAACGTACCCATCACTGCGCCCTTTATGTGGCAGTTTCTGGCTATGGGACTGGCTGTCTGCTATCAGTCGGGAAGCGCAGGGAAGGAAGCAGAAGTTCAGGCGGACTGGGCCGTTGATGAAACTGAGAAAAGGGATGAAAAATAGAGGAGGGGCATATTTAGAAGAGAGCCGCCCTCACAATCTGAAAAAAGGAAGTTGTAGTTGCCATGTTTGATAAGTATATGCCAAAAAACAAAAGAGTCAGAATGATTATTTTAATGCTGGCTGATATTGTATCAATCCAGATTTGCTCCTTTCTGGCGCTTCTGATACGGTTTGATCTGAATATCGCAAAGATTCCGCCTGAGTACAGTGCCAATGTGCTGCGCTACTGGCCTATCCACACACTCCTGACTGTTGCGCTCTTTTTCCTGGCGCATCTGTATTCGACCATGTGGAGTGTGGCTGGAATCAGGGAGGTAATAAGAATTGTCCTTTCCTGCGGTCTCTCGACAGTTCTGCAGATAGCAGGTATGACGCTTCTGCAGTTTTTTATGCCGAGAAGCTACTATATTATCAGCTTTGTTGCTCTCTGCATCGCCGTTACAGGCATTCGGTTATCCTACCGGATTAAGCACTCCCTGTTTCCGTCGGGAAACAGGGGCGGAAGCAGGATTATGATTGTGGGAGCGGGAACCTCCGGCTCTGTGATTCTCAAGGAGATGATGACAAGCAGGCACACAAACGGAACAGTTGTCTGCTTTGCGGACGACGACATCAATAAAAAAGGCAAGTATCTGAATGGAGTTCCCATTGCGGGAGGTCGGGAGGAGATACCGGAGCTGGCAAAGCAGTACCGGGTGGATGAGATCTATGTGGCAATTCCGTCAGCCCCGGCCAAGGAACGAAAAAAGATTTTGGAGATCTGCCGAGAAACGGACTGCAAAATCAAGATGCTTCCCGGAATCTATCAGCTTCTCAACGGCGAGGTCAGTGTGGCCAAGCTCAGGGAGGTTCAGATCGAGGATCTGCTGGGAAGGGATCCGATCCGCGTGAATCTGGATGAGATTATGGGATATGTGCAGGATAAGGTAATCCTTGTCACAGGCGGGGGCGGTTCCATCGGAAGCGAGCTGTGCCGTCAGATTGCCAGCCACAGGCCAAAGCAGCTCATTGTCTTTGACGTCTATGAGAATAATGCATATGATCTGCAGCAGGAGCTGGAGAGAAGTTTCCCGGAACTCAATCTGACTGTGCTGATCGGCTCCGTGAGAAACACACACCGGATTGAGAGCGTGTTTGAACAGTACAGGCCGGATATCGTCTACCATGCGGCCGCCCATAAGCATGTCCCCCTCATGGAAAACAGCCCCAACGAGGCGATCAAGAATAATGTCTTCGGTACATACAAGACAGCCAGGGCTGCCGGAAAGTACGGAGCAAAGCGCTTTGTCCTGATTTCCACAGACAAGGCGGTCAACCCGACCAACATCATGGGGGCCTCCAAGCGGATGTGCGAGATGGTTATTCAGATGATGGATCACAGGTACAGGACCGAGTTTGTGGCAGTGCGCTTTGGAAATGTGCTGGGCAGCAACGGCTCCGTCATTCCCCTGTTTAAAAAGCAGATTGCAGAGGGAGGCCCTGTCACCGTCACACATCCCGATATTATCCGCTATTTTATGACGATACCGGAGGCTGTGTCGCTGGTGCTTCAGGCGGGAGCCTATGCAAAGGGCGGAGAGATTTTTGTCCTGAACATGGGAGAGCCTGTAAAAATTCTGGATTTGGCCAAGAATTTAATCCGGCTGTCGGGATATGTGCCGGGAGAGGATATTGCCATTGAATTTACCGGGCTCAGGCCGGGAGAGAAACTCTATGAGGAGATGCTTATGGATGAGGAGGGCATGCAGGATACCCCCAATAAGCTGATCCACATTGGAAAGCCCATTGAGTTTGATGAGGACGAGTTCCAGAAGCAGCTGGATGAGCTGTATGAGATTGCAAACAGGGATTCGGAGAATATCAAGGAGGCCGTCCAGCGGATCGTTCCCACGTATGTGATCAAAAGGGATGAGAAGTAGGATGAGAAGTTAAGGGAAAGGACAGGCAGAAAGCGGGAATTGAGCGCTTAAGGAGTACCTGAAGCATCGGAATAAGAAAGATAAATATTCAGCAACTATAAAAACGGGCAGTTCAGAGGATAATCGCAGGAATTCTGAGCCGGCCCGTTTTTTTCTGCGTTCAGGTTTGTGAGGGAGGGAGTCTATGTGAGCTGTAAGAACATCAGCCGGGAGCCGGTTCCGCGTAAAAGGGAGGATGAATTATCTTGAAATTCTGTATATTCTTGGAAATGAATTCAAATAATAAAAATGAGAACAGATACGTCCGATTTTGTATATTATTGTAAAAAACAGTAATTAATTTAACGAGAATTTACTTGAGTATCCGGCAGTTTTGGTATATAATATATTATGGTTAAAAAAATAACAAATCATGTGCCAGAAAGCGGACAGGCCGTCTGCAGAAGGGGAACGGCAGTTAATATGAAACCGTTCATTTTCTGTGAAGGCTTCTGCGCAGACAGAAGCGTGTCTGCAGTGGGGAATGCAGGATGTCTGGAGACGGTCCGGCCGGAAGGGTGCATCCATTTATGAAGGAGGAATCAGAAATGGCAAGATTTACGTTACCGAGAGATATTTACCATGGAAAAGGATGCCTTGAGGAGCTGAAAAACCTGAAAGGAAAACGCGCAATCCTCGTTGTGGGCGGAGGTTCCATGAAGCGTCAGGGATTTTTAGACAAGGCGGTTGAGTACTTAAAGGAAGCCGGGATGGAGGTGCGCGTCTTTGAAGGCGTGGAGCCGGATCCGTCGGTAGAGACGGTTATGAAGGGTGCGCAGGTCATGAGAGAGTTTGAGCCGGACTGGATTGTCTCCATGGGCGGCGGTTCACCCATTGACGCAGCGAAAGCTATGTGGGCTTTCTATGAGTATCCGGAGGTGACGTTTGAGGAGCTGTGCACACCCTTTAATTTTCCGGAGCTGAGGACAAAGGCGAAATTTGCAGCGATTCCCTCCACTTCCGGCACAGCCACAGAGGTTACCGCCTTCTCCGTTATCACAGATTACGAAAAGGGAATCAAGTATCCTCTTGCAGACTTTAATATCACGCCGGATGTTGCCATTGTCGATCCGGAGCTGGTGGAAGGGCTTCCTGCAAAACAGGTGGCCTATACGGGAATGGATGCCCTGACTCATGCGATCGAAGCCTATGTTTCCACACTCCACTGCACCTTTACGGATCCGCTGGCAATCAAGGCCATCCAGATCGTAAACAGTGATCTGCAGAAATCTTATGACGGCGACATGAGAAGCCGTGAGGAGATGCACTATGGCCAGTGTCTGGCAGGAATGGCCTTTTCCAATGCGCTTCTCGGAATTGTGCACTCCATGGCTCACAAGACAGGAGCTGCATTTTCCACCGGCCATATCACACACGGCCTGGCCAATGCCATGTATCTTCCATATGTAATCTCCTACAATGCCAAGGAGCCGGAGGCGGCAGCGCGCTATGCGGAGATCGCCAATGCCATCGGCATTACAGGCACTGTGGAGGAGTGTATTGAGGGACTGAGAAAGAAAATCCGTTCCATGAATGATTATATGGGTATTCCCAATACACTGAAGGAGTTTGGAATTGAGGAGAAGGAGTTTAAAGAGAAGCTGGCCGCTATCTCTGAGAATGCGGTGGGCGATGCATGCACAGGATCCAATCCAAGAACGATTGATCCGAAGACCATGGAAAAACTGTTTACCTGTATTTACTACGGAACAGAGGTTGACTTCTAACAGCTGACATACAGCAGATTCAGAATGCAGTATGAAGAAAGCCTGACGGGCAGACGCTTACCTTTCGGTGAGCCTGCCTGTCAGGCTTTTGTGTTATATAACAGGAAACTTCGTTCTCTGTTATATAAAAACGTTCCGCGGGGATCGCACTGGGTTGGACAGAGAGGACGCTACAGACGTTTTCCCAGAATCCAGCGCCGGAGCCCTCCGTATTTCAGAGCCTCCTCTATTTTTTCGTAGCCGAGACACTGGAAATTCCGGAGGCTGTACAGATTTTCAGGGTGAACGGTTGCCATCAGGAAGCGATAGCCCATGGAGGCGGCTTTTTCCTCACCGGCCCTGAGAAGACGGCGCATCAGCCCGTTTCCGGTATAGGCTCTGCTGACCACAACTGTCTCCATGTGGGCCACAAGGGGGAGTTCCCGGGCAGACAGGTGAAGGGAAGAGCCCAGGTTATCACTGTCCAGGCCGGGAAAGCGGACGAGGAGGAAGGCTGCAATACTGCCCTGAGCGGGGATTGAGCCAGTGATATCTCTGTCGGGGGCGCTTCCTGCCGGAAGCTGGTTCTCCTCTTCCTCACAGACGGCTTTCAGGATAAATCCCTGCCGATCCATATGGTTTTCAATAAATTCCTGGTTATCCGGGCAGAACCACTCTTTTTGGGCAACAGTCTCTGCCCCCTCATTCATGAGCCGATAGATATTGGGGCTGTCTGACAGGACAGCAGGTATGATTGAAAAAGTCATGAAGGCCTCTCTTTCCGGAATCCCTCCTGGCAGGACTCCTCTCTGTTTTTTGTAATGCCGAATGGGGTTATGCAGTGCCCATATGCCTGCGTTTACCGGCTGCATAAAGGGATATTCTGCGGTACAGGGCAGGAGCGCTCTGGGACTGTACTATTTAAAAGTTTAATACAGAATCGGGAAAAAGGAAAGTAAAATGCAGATGCAGAGAAAAGAAATTTCAGGAGGCAGGAGACTTCTGGAAGATAAATATTACAGGTATCTGTAAAAGAACTCCTTTGCTAAGATAGTTATTGTTTATAAATGGATAATAATGGTAAAGGAGAAGGAAGATGAACCGACAGACAGAAATGCAGACAGGAGAAGAATATGGAGGAGGCAGGCGGGAGATGACAGTAAAATCTCTCTGCGAAATATGGGAGGCTTCTGTCAGAAGCAGTGTAAAGCCCAGCACCTATGCCTGCTATGTGACGCTGATTGAAAAGCATATTCAGGCGGAGCTCGGAAACATGTCAGCGGGGAAGCTGACCAACCGGGTGATTCTGGAATTTGTGAGAAAGAAACAAAGGCAGGGACTTTCCGCAGGAACCGTCCGGCTGCTTCTTTTTTTGCTGAAACGCATCGTTCAGGCGGGAAAGGAGAGGGGGATATGGCCGGCAGAGGAACTCAGCTTCCGACAGCCAAGGCAGCTTTCAGGAGGGAAGAACATTATGGAATGGGAGGATTTCCACAAGATCCTCAGCTACCTTCTGCACTCCAGAAGGAGCTTTGATCTGGGACTTCTGATTTCCCTGAGCACCGGAATACGGGTGGGGGAGCTGTGCGGTATAAAATGGGGAGATATTGACCTGAAGGCAGGGATACTGAGAGTCAGAAGAACCGTTTCCAGGATACGCAATGTGGATATAAAGGAACAGCAAAAGCCGTTTCCGGCAAAACAGAGCAGAACGATTATACAGATTGGGCCTCCGAAAACAGAAACTTCCGTGCGCGATATTCCGCTTCCTCAGTTTCTCGCGGAGAGACTGAGGGAGAGGCAGGAGGAGCGCAGATTTTCCTCCCAGGCCTATGTGCTCACAGGAAGAGCGCAGTTTATGGAGCCGAGAGGGGTACAGAGGCGGTTTAAAAATCTTCTGAAAAAATGCGGGATTGAACCTGTCAATATTCACTCTCTCAGACATTCCTTTGCATCCAAATGGATTGAAAACGGGTTTGACAGCAAGGCTTTATCTGAAATTCTCGGACATTCCTCTGTCAAAATAACTATGGATATCTATGTTCACAGCAGCATGAGACAGAAGAAAAGCTATATGGATCGCGTATTGGACGGACTTTAAATCTTCGCATGGTGAACTGTTACAGAGAAAAATTCTTTAAAAATATATTAAAGGATTTATAATTGATAAAATATTTTCTCTGTGATAAGATGGATAACATAGCATGTACAATGAGGAGGTTTACCATGGATTCCTATCAGAACTATGAACAGGAAATTGATCTGAAGGATTTGATGTTCGCCGTGCTTCGCAGATGGCGTCCCATCATCCTGATTGCGATCATTTTCGCCCTTCTTCTGGGAGGCTTTAAGGCAGTCAGAGGTTTGGGACAGATGAAGGATGCAGAGTATGTTGCATCGAAACAGCAGGAATATGACAACAGCATGGATCAGTATGAAATGTCAAAGGAACGCCTGGAAAAGGAAATTGAAAATATCAAGGCGAGTCTGGAAAGCCAGAATGATTATATGGAAAATTCTGTGCTGATGAATATTAACCCATATGATGAGTATACGACAGCCGTATCATTTTACGTGGCTACCGATTACCAGATTATGCCTGGCATGGCTTACCAGAACCCCAACACAGCTTCCAGCATTATGGCAGCCTATATGTCCATGATCCAGAACGGAGAGATGTACAATTATGTGTTAAAGAAAATGGAGCCGTCCCTGGAGCTGCGCTACCTGCAGGAGCTGGTGACAGTAGAGCCTGATTATGACAACAATATGTTCAATGTCCGTGTAATCAGCAGTACAGAGGAGGGGGCAGAGCAGATTATGTCCTTTATTATGGAATCTCTTAATGACTACCAGGCTGTGATAACCCAGAAGATAGGCCCTCATACACTTAACATGATTCAGGATACAGGCGCTGCAGGCCCGTCGGCAGCTCCCGGCGGCGAGATGAGCCGGACACCGGAGGTGTACACTACCGTAGATCTGGAGCTTGAGAAAAAGCAGCAGGATCAGTCTGCCAGAACACAAACTCTGAACCAGAGTCTCACAGATAAAACAAAGGAACTGAATGAGCTGAAGGAACCGGCCAATACACTGCCCAGCACAGGGAGCGCGATGAAATCGGCTGTGAAATATGGAGTGCTTGGCGGAGTCCTGGGCGCATTCTTAGCTGTATTTTTTATCTGCGTCTCATTTCTGATGAGCGACAAGCTGGCAAATGACAGAGAGCTTCGCCGCCGCTATGGCCTTATGGTGCTCGGTGTATTTGACAGCGGGGAGAAAAAGGGCCTGTTTGCTTTTGTAGACCGATTTATAGACCGCATGGAGGGAACGGCAGCCAGAAAAATGAGCAGCGCGCAGGCCTGCAGCGTGGTAGCTGCCAATGTGATGAACTATGCAGGAGAGGCAAAGCAGATCCTGCTTGTCACATCCACAGATGCGGGAGTGCTTGATACAGTGAATGAAGAGCTGTCAGCTGTCCTTCCCTCCCTCACGCTGACTTCCGGAGGAAATCTGGACAGGGAGGCAGAGGCGATAAGGAAGGCCGCGTCCTGTGATGCCGTAATCCTGGTAGAGAAGAGAAAGGAGTCCTCCTTCACGGGAATCGAGAGGGAGCTTGAGATTGTGAAGAGCCTTGACAAAAAGATTTTAGGCTGCGTTGTCCTCTAATAGACGGGCAAAATTTTCAGCAGACTGCCAAAAGAGCAGGCGCATCCTCAGGCATCTTCAGCAGGCTGCTCGGCAAGTATCCGTCGAAAGAAGTTTTCTGTATGGCACAGAGCAAAAGTCTGAGATTAGGACAGATACAGGAAATTTTGAACGGCGGATACTTTTTTGATCAGCTTCATCAGGTGGAAGGGATGTTATTATCCCAATAATGACAATATATTTTGGGAAAATCAGATTAATCAAGCGATATGTCGAAAATTGCGTCCGAATTCACTTCCATTTTAAGGGAAAATAGGCTATAACTGGATTAGCAATCGCAAAAACAGGAGGATTAGGGATGGATGCGGTAACACAGACGGAAAATCTGATAAAAGAGGTGGAAAGGCTGAAAAGTGAGAATGAAACTCTTTTCAAAACAGTGCTGCAGATGAAACAGACACTGGACAGACTGATTATTAAATATATAGAGAACGGAAAGCAGGAAGCGTGAGAAAAAAGAGGCGAATGGTGCAGAACAGAAAGTCTGCAGGCAAACTTGGAAATTACGATACGAAGAAGAAAAATCCCGGCATCGGCTGTTAGAAGATGAGAAGAAGACTCAGACAGGCGTCTGCCGGATATTTTTTTGCCTGAGAAGCGACGGCATAGGCTGCCGGTATTCGTCAGGTCAGCTTTTTGTTTTTCATTGTCAAATCCCAGATAGTAGCGTGCATCCAGGTGACAGTATCATTCAGCTTTTTGTTGTCATCACGCAGGCGTTCAACCTCCTGGGTGAGTTCCCGAATCTGTACTGCCTGTTTTGCAATGACTGCGCGGCTGTTATACTGCCTCTCAGGTTCTGTGATTCTCTGGACAACGGAGCAGTTGGGCACTGCATCGCCCAGGATCTGGCTTCCGATTAATTCATCACGCATCTCATAGTCCAGATTCATGAAATTTTGATAAGTCATGGGGAGTTTGGTCATGGAAGCGCTGCACTTAGGGCAGACTGCGTTTTTGGGAAGCTGGTAGTAGGCATAATAGCCGCATTGCGAACAGTAGAAAACCGTTAATTCTCTCATATATCCCTCCTGATATTCCTTAGAGCACCTTTGAAAACTCTGTCCTGCCACCCGCTGCGAAGAGATATGGCAGATAACAGGGATGAGTCAGCCTTCAGATATACTTTAGCCGTCCTATTAAAAAAACGACAGAAATAACCGAAATATGACCGAAAAATGAAAAAATATAAATTTTGACCCATGCTTTTTGCGGCAGGAGCTGTATCTGATTTTTTCAGGAGGTTTCCCGGGATGCGAAATCAAATATCCGTTCGGCAGCAATCTGAAAAAAGCGGCCCCGGCAAAGAGCAGGAAAGAGCAGCAGACCTTTACAGCCCGCTGCTTTCCCGCGGCGCTCTCTGCCGGGAAATGGCCGCAAAGCAGGAGAGGCGCTGCAGCGGCAGCCCTCTCCTGTTGAACGGATGACTTATATATTTTACTGGATGATTCCCTCTGTGTCAACTGTCCATACCGTATCGTTGGAATCTTTGTAGTCTCTGAAGCCCTTTCCAAGCTCTGGCTTGGCATCAGAGGTGGAAGAGGCGGAGGATTTCTGGATCGTACCGCTGGTGTTTACCAGATAAGTCTTGTCTCCGGCCTGAACCGGCTCATAGCGGAGCTCCGGATCTGCCTTTTTCATAAGGCCTCCTGCATAGACACGGTTGTCCTTCTCACCGGTGTAACCCTGTCCCTTCTTGGAACCGCTCGGATAGAAGTACCAGATCTGGTTTTCCTCCAAATCTTCATCGTAGATCGTCTGCTTGCCTGTCTTCATGATACCGTCGTCGCCGAAGTAGTAATTGGCCTCTGTGCCGTCCTTAGTTGTGAGTTTCTGAAGTCCCGTCTGCATCTCTCCTTTTTCATTAAAGGCATAGCGCTCGGAATTGATATTGAAGAGTTCCAGACCTTCGGCCTCAGAGTAGTAGGGTTTTCCGTCCTTAAAGTAGAAGTAGTATTCCTCGCCCTCCTCGCTGATTCCTTCCACACCCTCGATAACATACCATCCGGAGGCACGCTTTCCGCCCAGCTCCTTATCGTAGTATCGATAGTCAGCCAGAGGATTCGAAGCAGAACTGCCGCCTTCCTCACCGTCAGAAGAGCCGCCTGCAGTATCCGACACCTTTACCCAGCCGGTCTGCATCTGTCCGTCTTTAAAGGTATAGTAGAAGCCGTCGATTTTTCTGTCAATCTGATCTTTTACGAGTTTTCCGTCCTGATCAAAGTAGCACCAGATCCCCTCGTCGTCGGTATCCTCAGTGATCTCCTCGAGAAGCACCCAGCCTGTTCTTCTGGCTCCGTCATTCTCGGCGCCCAGATAGTAGGTTTCGCCGTCCAGTTCAAGAAGGCCTGTCTGCATGATGCCGTCGCCGTCAAAATAGTACCAGTTATTATTCACAGACATCCATTTGGAAGTTACAATCTTTCCGTTTTTGTCAAAGTAGTTCCACTCTGTATCAGCGGCAGAGTCAGGGGAATCATAGGTTTCCTCTCCCTCAGGGGATACCCATTTATTTTTAACCATCTTTCCGTCGCCGTCAACATAGTATTCATCCACCCTCTCATTGACAGTCACATCACCGTCGTCATTGAGGTAATACCAGTCATTTCCGCGCTTCTTCCAGGTGTTGGACTCCATGTATCCGTCCTCATCGTAGAAGTGCCAGCCCCCATCTTCTTCAACCCATCCGTTTTCAGCAGCGTAGGCTTCCATTAAAAAACTGCTTCTCATCACATTGGGTGCAGACACAGCCATCATGGCAGCAGCAGATAACACAGCGATCAGTTTGGTTGTTTTTCTCATTTAACAATCTCTCCTTTTTCATGAATGGTGTTTTTTGAAAATCCATCGTTGCATTACGGTGCTTATTATAGCGTGCCGCTTCCGGCTTTGAAAGTGCAGGTTGCTGGAAGGAATGGAAGGTGAGGGAAGCGATAGGCGGACAGTGGAAGAGAGCGGGCAGCAGAACTGGAAAGAGTTCGCCCGGAGATAAGAAGTCTGCCGCGGAAAAAAGCCTTAAAAACTTGGTTTTCCGGGGAAAAGGCCGGAAACATAGGGGTCAGGGGCACAGGAAACGGAGGGAGAATGTGGCAGGAAGAAAAATGAGAAGGATTCCGGGAGAGAGGTGAAAGAAGGGCCGGTCTGGTGAGAAAAAATGAAAAAAGCCGTCACAGCTCTGCGGCAGAGCCATGACGGTCCGGGCTGCAGAAAGCAGCCGTTCACTGTTCAGAAGAAATTTCGCCTTATGCCAGATAAAGCGCTCTGCGCGGCGAGCACCCTCTGGAGGATACCGGCTTTGTTATTCGGCATACCAGGAATCTGTAACAAAGTCCACAGTCAGGCTGTCCTGGAGTTTTTTCAGAACTTCCTTTACATAGGTGTTCAGATTCATGGATTTTTCTTTTCCGATCCGGTAGTCCATATCGGCGTTAAAATAATTTTCACCGCCCACGCTGTAGCCGTCAAAACCGGCGCAGGATACGCGGGAAACCCCTGTCTTCACGAGGACGTTCAGGAGCATGACAAAGGAGTTGTCTATGATTTCCGCATTCCTGTCGATGAGAGAGCTGTAGTTCAGGGTGTAATCAAAGCTGCCCTTTACATTGGTCACATTGGAGGTGGCGATTACCTTTACGATAGAGCCGCCCTGCTGCTTCAGCTCTAAGAGCCGTGTTCCCAGCTGCACGTACCGCCTGGAATTGCTCAGGAAGGCGAAATCCACGGGGATATCATCCGGGATATAGTTAACCGAGATGACAATGGGATGGTTTTCGCGGATGAACTGGTCAATGCGGCTCCTCTGAAGCTCCATATTCCGCCCAGGACCCAGGAGAAGGAGAGTTTTTCCTGCCCACTGGTTGGACAGCTTTTTTAAGTCCTCCCCGTCGCTGCACTCCATATTCTGATAGCTCAGATACAGGCTTTCAATATAATCTTTGTCGTACATGAGCTTTTTCTCAGGTTCAATCCGGTCGAGAATTACATTTAAGGATTTCAGGGACAGCGTGTGCTTGTCCATCAGGAATTTGACGTAGTTTGGATGACAGTTGTTGGAAGCCGCAATATAGAAGAAAAGGCTGTAGCCCCAGGGACTTTTCTCGAAAAACGGCATAATATTGATGTCGATGGCCTCTAACATCTGGCTGGTGTTATAGGATTTTCCGTAGAGGGCGTTCATGTGCATGGAAATCAGCTCAATGGGAAGATTTCCGGCGCTCTTTCCCATGCCGTAGAGAGAGGCGTCCACGAGAACCGTGCGGTCTACCGGCTTGCTCAGCACTTCCATGCTGTTGGCATATGCCATCTGGAAATTGTTGTGGGAGTGGTAGCCGATGGAGATCTCGGGATTTAAGTTGTGGTCGAGGATCTCAAAGTAGTGCAGAAGGCTGCTCTGGTGCAGAAGTCCGTAGGTGTCCACCATGGAGAGGGCGTAGGGATTCAGCTCGTTGACCAGATCGATGAGATCGAGAAGCTCTCTGTCAGAATAGCTGGTGATGGAGACGGCCTGCACGAATACCTGGTAGCCCAGAGCCTTCACCTGGGTGCAGAAAGCCAGGGCTTCTCTCATCACCTGCTTTTTGAAAATTACACGGATGCCGTCGAGGCAGCTCTCGCTGCAGGGAGAGAGGTGCTCGATGGAGCAGGTTCCGTAATCGATCATGCCCACCAGCATGGTGCTGCCCTTGTCCAGATGGCCGAACAGGCGGTCTGCGCTGGCAGTGTCCGGCATGATTGTGCGGTTTCTGTCAAAGGGACGCCGTTCGTCCAGAAAGCCGATCTCGAGAATGTCGACGCCTGAGCTGATCAGGCGTTCGAAGATGCTTACCATGCTGTCGTGTCCAAAGTTCCAGTCATTGACATAGCCTCCGTCGCGGAGGGTGCAGTCAAGAAGTTTTACCTGTTTCATGTATGTCTGTCCTTTCTTCAGATACTGTTATAGATGTGCCGCTCCGAGAAACTCTGCGATCTCGGACACGCGCTCTGCTGTAAACACGGGGGAGTAGCGTTCCTCCCACTCTTTTTTTGTCTTGGGGCCAAAGCCGAAGGTGACAGCCATGAAATCAGTGCCGGCTGCCTTCGCTCCGCCTGCGTCGGAGGCGGTATCCCCGATGAGAAGCGCTTCCTTCGGGGAAAGATTCAGTCCGTCGAGACATTTGTGCAGTACATCAACCTTCTGCATCTTGCTGGCAAAATCGCTGCCGCAGATGAGATCACAGCGCTCTGCGATGCCGAAATGTTCGAGGATCGTGAGGGCATAGTCCTCCCGCTTCAGAGTGGCCACCCCGATTAAAAATCCCCGGCTCTTCAGGCGCTCGAGAAGAGGGAGAATTCCGTCATAGGGGCGCGCCTTGAGGAGATCCACATTCTTATACTGGTCGCGGAACACTGCCGTGGCCCGGTCAGCCTCGGCGTCATCCAGTCCGTAGTGTTCCATCAGGGAACGCTTGACCGGAGGGCCGATAAAAGTCAGAAGTGTTTCCTCGGGAAGCTCTCTGTAGCCCATGGTTTTTATGGTGTGACGGACGCTGGATAAAACCCCCTCGGAAGTGTCGAGAAGGGTACCGTCCAGGTCGAAAATAATTCCTCTGTACATGTGGTTTAGTCCTCCGTAAAATAAAATCTGTGTGAGGGGGGAGCCGCCTGAAACGGCAGCTCCCATTCAGCCGGATGTGAGCATCCGGCTGACCTCGGCCAGATCCTTTCTCGTGTCCACGGACAGAGAAGGATGGCCCGTATCGACGAAAAAGACGGGAATGCCTTTTTCCATAAAGCGCAGCAGATCACATTCCTCGATGGTTTCAAGGATTCCCCTCGGCGTTTCCTCAAAAAAGCGAAGGGCTTCCCGGGTGTAGACGCCGATACTTGCAAATTTCCTGTAGGTGAAATTTAAGCTCCCCTTGGGGTAGGGGATGGGAAATCTCGAGGTGTAGAGTCCCACGCCGAAATCTCCGCATACCACCTTGATGTTGGTGGTGTCCATAGCCTCTGCCGGCGAAGAGACAGGCGCCATGGCGTTTACCACAAACAGGCCGGAGCGGATACCTGCGGCAAGCTCCTCCCTTCCGGGGAAAAGCGGCTCTGGGGACTGGATTAGCTTCAGGGCCCGGCGGACAGTGGAGTCAATGTCACTGCCGGTCAGAAGCGGTTCATCCCCTCCGATCATCACGTGGAGGCTGGCATCCGTTTTCTTTGCTGCCTCACAGAGACGGGAGGTGGGATTTTCATGATCCGGGCTGGTCATCAGGACGGGGATTCCCTCCTGGCGGCAGGCTTCCTCGATCAGCGGACTTTCAGTGGCCACAAAAAGCTCCGTCAGCAGCCGGGAGCGGGAGGCCTGGTCAAATACTCGAAACAGCATGGGACGCCCCTCCAGCATAGCCAGAGGCTTTCCGGGAAAACGGGATGAGCCGTACCGTGCCGGGATAATGCCTGTAATTTTCATAAAATTTACCAGCCTTTCTCAAAATCTTATTTCATTATAAAAAGAATCATGGTAAAACACAAGACAAAGTGGCAAAATACCGGAAATATCGGAGAAATGTAAGAAAAAGTTTAATAGGCATTTACGGGAAAGTGTGATATACTGAGCGTGGGTTTTCAGAAACTTAATACTTTGTTAACATAACTGTAAAATATATAGCCTGTGTAAATTTCAGGAAAAGAAACGGGCAAATTTACAAGCTGCAGGGAAATAAGAAGAGAGTGAGGAGAAGCGCGAATGCGGATAAAAGTATCCAATTATATTGCAAAAAAGCTGCTGGAGGCAGGCATTACCGATGTGTTTATGATAACCGGAGGCGGCGCCATGCATCTGGATGATGCCCTGGGACACCAGGAAGGGCTGAACTGTATTTTCAATCACCACGAGCAGGCTTGTGCCATGGCGGCAGAGGCCTATGCGAGAGTGCACGGCAAGATTGCCGCCGTCTGTGTGACCACGGGGCCGGGAGGAATCAACGCCATGACAGGAGTGGCGGGAGGCTATCTGGACTCTATTCCCATGTTTATCGTGTCAGGGCAGGTGCGCTACGACACCATGTCCAGAAGCACGGGACTGCATTTGAGAGCCATGGGAGATCAGGAGTTTGACATCACCCGCTCTGTGGCCAATATGACGAAATACACGGAAATGATCATTGATCCCATGAGAATCCGGTTCTGCATGGAGAAGGCGCTGTATCTGGCCTGCGCAGGACGTCCGGGTCCTGTGTGGCTGGATGTGCCGTTGAATGTCCAGGCAGCCGAGGTGGAGACAGATGACCTGGTAGGCTTTGACAGAGAGGATTATGAGGCAGGAGGAACCGGCTGGGCCTGCGAAAGCGGCGCCGAGATCCCGGAGGATACAGCCGGAAAGGGAGAGTACCGCGCTCTGCTTCCGAAAAAGGTGACGAAGGAAACAGCCAGGGAAATTGTGAGAAAGGTCAGAAGCGCCAGGAGGCCTGTGATCAATGCCGGAAACGGAATCCGGATCGCCGGCGCTCATGAAGTATTTATGCGCGTCGTGGACGCCCTGGGAATCCCGGTTGTGACGGGAGCCGACAGCATTGACTGTATCTGGGACGAACATCCTCTCTACACGGGAAAGGGAGGAAATGTGGGAGATCGGGCAGGCAACTTTGCCATTCAGAACAGCGATCTGCTCCTCTCCCTGGGAAGCCGCCTGAGCTTCCGCCAGGTCGGATACAGGTTTGACACCTGGGCAAGGGAGGCCTACACGATTATCAACGACATCGATGCGGAGGAGCTCAAAAAGCCTACCCTCCATGTGGACATGCCGGTCCATGCAGACGTAAAAGATCTGCTGGAAACCATAGAGGAGGTTCTTAAGGAGGATGAGAGCCTCGCAAGGGACGCCATGGACGGAGAGATAAGGAAGGCACAGGATGCCTGGGTGGAAAGATGCCAAAACTGGAAGAAAAAGTATCCGGTCGTATTAAAGCGCCACATGGAGGGCGGCACGGAGCATGAGGCAAACGTATATGCCTTTGCCCATGAGCTGAGCGCAAGACTTCTGGAGGATCAGATTGTGGTTGTGGGAAACGGCTCTGCCAACGTGGTCTGCGGCCATGCCAATATTATGAAGAAGGGGCAGCGGTTTATCTCCAATTCCGGGATCGCATCCATGGGCTATGGCCTTCCGGCCTCTATCGGCGCCTGCATTGCAGACCATACCCATGATATTATCCTTGTGACGGGAGACGGAAGCATACAGATGAACCTTCAGGAGCTTCAGACGGTAATCGGAAGATGGCTTCCCATTAAAATCTTTGTGATCAACAACGGCGGCTACCACTCCATCAGACAGACGCAGAAGAATTTCTTCGGTGAGCCCCTGGTGGGAGTGGGCGTGGACAGCGGAGATCTGACCTTCCCCAGCATGGAAAAGCTGGCCTGGGCTTACGGCTTCCCCTACGTTTCCATCCGCGGAAACAGGGAGCTGGACGAAAAGCTGGAGGAGGCGCTGGCTATTGACGGGCCGGTGATCTGCGAGGTGTTCGTGACCATGGACCAGAACTTTGAGCCCAAGTCGGCTGCCAAGAAGCTGCCGGACGGAACGCTGGTGTCCCCGCCTCTGGAGGATCTGGCGCCCTTCCTTTCCGACGAGGAGATGGATGAGAATATGATTATTGAGCGGATCAAAAAATAAGAGGACGTATCAGTTTGGAGGACAGTTATGAGGATAGTTGCTACAGGGGCCACGAGCTTTGTGGGAAGCGGGGCAGTGAAGGCTCTGCTTGACCGGGGGCACGAGGTTTACGCGGTACTCAGAAAGGGCTCTGTGAAGGCAGACAGGCTGCTTACGGATGGAAAACTGCCGGACGGTCTGGTGATTCTCGAGGAGGATCTGGGACATCTGGATCAGCTTGCCGGAAGAATCCCGGAGCCCTGCGACGTGTTTCTCCATATGGGCTGGAAGGGCGCGGGAAGTGATTCCCGTGCCGCTTTGGCCATTCAGGAGGAAAATGCCCGGGACACCCTTAAGGCTGTGGAGGCTGCAAAGGCTCTGGGCTGCAGACGGTTTCTGTTTACCGGCTCTCAGGCAGAGTATGGAATCCATGATTCCCTGATGGGGGAGGATGCCGAGTGCAGACCTACCTCCCCGTACGGAGCCGCGAAGCTGAGGGTGTGCAGGGAGGCGCCTGCCCTCTGCCGGGAGCTTTCCATGGATTACGGACATGCAAGAATCTTCAGCACCTATGGGCCGGGAGATCACCCCTGGTCCCTTCTCTCCACCTGTGTGAAGACCTTTCTCGCAGACGGAGTGATGGAGATGGGAGACTGCACCCAGATGTGGAATTTCCTGTATATCGACGATGCGGCCCGGGCTATTGCCGCGCTCTGCGAGTACAGAGGAAGCCTGATGGAGCAGGGGAGCGTGTTCAATCTGGGCGGTCCCATGGAGGAAACCAGGCCTCTCAGGGAATTTGTGGAGACAGTCCACGAGATGTGCCAGGGGAGGGGAACCTGTGTCTACGGTGTGAGAAAGCCCAACGCTGAGGGCGTGGTGAACCTGATTCCAGACATTTCAAAGATGGAGCGCGTCACTGGGTGGAAGCCGGCAGTCCGTTTCCGGGAGGGAATGGAGGCTGTGCTTCAGAAAGCAGTCCGCTTATCTTAAGAAAAATGTCCCTTGTAAAATAACGGGGGGAAGATTAGAATAGATAAATAATCTGATTGGATATACCGGAGATCTGAAAAACAGGACAGGAAGAGAGAATAGTTTGCGATGAAGAAGATCAGCATTTTAATTCCATGCTATAATGAAGAGGAAAATGTGGGGCCGATCAGCGAGGCCGTGGTGGAAACCGTCACCAGGGATCTGCCGGAGTATGACTACGAGCTGGTATTTATTGACAATGATTCTACGGATCAGACCAGGCCGATTCTCCGGGAGTTGTGCAGGAAAAACCCAAAGATCAAGGCGATTTTCAATGCAAAAAATTTTGGACAGTTCAATTCTCCCTACTACGGGCTTTTGCAGGTGACAGGCGACTGCGTGATCAGCATGGTAGCTGATTTCCAGGATCCGGTGGAGCTGATTCCAAAGTATGTGCGGGAGTGGGAAAAGGGCTATAAGATTGTAATCGGCATCAAGACGGGCAGCAAGGAAAATCCTATCATGTACAGTCTCAGGAGCTTCTATTACAGGCTGATTAAGAAGCTCTCTGATGTGGAGCAGATTGAGCACTTTACTGGTTCCGGGCTCTATGACAGGGATTTTATCGAGGTGCTCAGAAATCTTGACGATCCCACTCCGTTTCTGCGGGGAATTGTGGCGGAGCTGGGCTATAAGAGAAAGGAAATCCCCTATATCCAGCCTCAGAGAAGAGCGGGCAAGACCCACAATAACTTTTATAAGCTATACGACGCGGCCATGCTCAGTATAACCTCCTACACAAAGGTGGGGCTCAGGCTTGCGACGATTTTCGGAAGCATCTGCGCCGGAATCAGCATAATCGTGGCTTTTGTCTATCTGGTGCTGAAGCTCCTTCACTGGAACGATTTCCCGGCAGGCATGGCTCCTATGTTGATCGGCATGTGCTTTCTGGGCTCTGTCCAGATTTTCTTTATCGGGCTTGTGGGAGAGTACATTCTTTCCATCAACGCCAGGGTGATGAAGCGTCCTCTTGTGGTGGAGGAGGAGAGAATTAACTTTGGCACAGACACCGGGACGAATCCGGCGCAGCAGGAAGAGCTTTCAAAAGAGGACGGGCAGGTTCCTGCAGCCGCAGAGCCCACAGACAGCGGTCCTCAAACAGCAGAGCGTTCGGGCGCAGATTCTGACAGGACAGGAGATAATGCATGAAATTTAATGTAGATGTAGTGAGAATACGCGAAAATTCCATACAGCTGAACGGATGGGCCATCGGAAAGACGCCGGACGCGAAGATCGCCTACGACGTGGAGGATGGAAACCACCGCCATCTGGACCATAAATATGTGGCCACCAGGCGGGACGATGTAAGCCAGATCTATTTTGGAAGCGTCCTGGATAGGGAGTTTGGATTTGACATCCAGTTTCCCTACGAGCGGGGGAAGGAGTACTACCTGGTGATCCGCGGGGAGGGGCGCAGAATCCGCGTAAAGTACAACGAGGAGCTGATCGCAAAGCGCAGCAGCGTCGCCCACAAGAAGATGCAGAAGATAAAGGATCTGATGAATATGGAAACCGTCCGGGTAGCCTTTGATTTCTGGAAGGAGAACGGACTTCGGGCGCTGATCAAAAAATCTAAGCACAAGATCCAGGGGATTGACAATGACTACGACTATGGAGAGTGGTATGAGCTGACCAAGCCCACAGAGGAGGAGCTTTCTGAGCAGAGAGCGACCGTATTTGAGTATATGCCCAAGCTCTCCATCGTGATTCCGGCCTACAAGACGCCGGAGCGGTATCTGAAGGAGATGCTGAATTCCATTCTTGCCCAGACCTATGAAAACTGGGAGGTATGCGTGGCAGACGGAAGCCCGGCGGGAGAAGGAATCGAGAGGGTGCTCAGGCGGTACGCGGAGAAGGATCAGCGTTTTAAATATGTGATTCTGGGGGAGAATAAGGGAATCTCCGGGAACACCAACGCTGCCATGGACATGGCAGTGGGGGATTTCATCGTGCTGGCGGATCACGACGACACGCTCCCGCCGCATGCGCTTTTCGAGGTGGCGAAGGCCATCAACGAGCATCCGGAGGCAGATGTGATCTATTCTGACGAGGACAAGATGGATATGGACGGCGGCGCCCTCTTCGATCCCCACTTCAAGCCTGACTTCAATATCGATCTGTTAAGGAGCGTCAACTACATCTGCCATCTGTTTGTGGTAAGCCATGATCTGGCGGCCCGGGTGGGAGGATTCAGGCAGGAATTTGACGGCGCCCAGGACTATGATTTTATTTTCCGATGCACGGAGGGAGCCTCAGAGGTCTGTCATATCCCCAAGGTGCTGTATCACTGGCGCTGCCACCAGAATTCCACCGCCAGCAACCCGGAGAGCAAGCTCTATGCCTTTGAGGCAGGCTCGCGGGCCATTATGGCCCACTATAAGCGGGTGGGCATTGAGGCTGAGCGTGTGGAAAAGGGAGTGGACTACGGAATCTACCACTCCATCTACAAAATCAAGGGAGAGCCTCTGGTGTCAGTGATCATTCCAAACAAGGATCACAGGCAGGATCTGGATCTGTGCATCCGTTCCATAAGCGAGAGGGCCACCTACAAAAATCTGGAGTTCATCGTGGTGGAGAATAACAGCACCGAGCCGGAAACCTTTGCCTACTATGAAAAAATCCAGAAGGAATTCCCCAATGTCCGCGTGGTAAGATGGGAGCGGGAGTTCAACTATTCCGCTATTAATAATTTCGGTGTGACCTTTGCAAAGGGCGAGTACCTGCTCTTCTTAAACAACGACACGGAGCCTATTGAACCGAAATTTATCGAGGAGATGCTGGGTCTGTGCCAGAGGGACGATGTGGGAATCGTGGGAGCGAGACTTCTGTATCAGGATGACACCATCCAGCACGCAGGCGTGGTGGTGGGGTTCGGCGGCATTGCCGGACATACCTTTATCGGCCTTCACAAGGCTGAGAACAGCTATTTCCACCGGGCCATGAGCACTCAGGACTACAGCGCCGTGACGGCGGCCTGCATGATGAGCAAAAAGAGTATTTTCCAGCAGGTAGGGGGATTTACAGAGGAGCTTGCCGTGGCGTTTAATGACATTGACTACTGCATGAAGGTAAGGGCAGCGGGAAAGCTGGTGGTCTACAACCCTTACGCTCTTCTCTATCACTATGAGTCCAAGTCCAGAGGACTTGAGGACACGCCGGAGAAGATTGCCAGATTCAACCGGGAGATCCGTATTTTTGCCGACCGCTGGCCGGAGATTCTTGAGAAGGGAGATCCCTACTACAATCCGAACCTGACTCTCAGAAAATCCAACTTTGCCCTCAGGGATTTAAAGAAAGAGGGCATCGGAGAGCCATATAAATTAGAGGTTTAGAGGCGGTTTTGAGAGCAAAAGAGGGAAAAACATGACAGCTACGACGACGGTAATTATTCCAAACTACAACGGAATGAAATTTTTGGAGCCCTGCTTAAAGGCCCTTCAGGCGCAGACCTATCAAAACTTTAAGATCCTTGTGGTGGACAACGGCTCCACCGATGGGAGCGCCCAGTGGCTTGAGGAGCGCGGCATCGATACAATCTTTCTAAAGGAGAACACCGGCTTTTCCGGGGCTGTGAACACCGGAATCCGGGCGGCAGATACGCCCTATGTGATCCTTTTGAACAATGACACAGAGGCAGATGAATACTATGTGGCGGAGATGGTGCGGGCCATTGAGCGCTCACCGAAGATCTTTTCCGTCAGCAGCCGCATGATACAGATGTACCATCCGGAGCTGATGGACGATGCGGGGGATATGTACTGCATCCTGGGCTGGGCTTACCAGAGGGGAGTGGGACAGAGCGTCAGGAAATACAGCCATTCCCGCCGTGTCTTTTCGGCATGCGCCGGGGCGGCTATCTACAGGCGGGAGGTGTTCGAGAAAATCGGCTACTTTGATGAGATGCATTTCGCCTACCTGGAGGATCTGGATGTGGGCTACCGGGCCAGAATCTTCGGATACGACAATGTATACTGCCCGGCGGCCATTGTGCGCCATGTGGGAAGCGGAACCAGCGGTTCCAAATATAATTCTTTCAAAGTGAAGCTGGCGGCCAGGAACAACGTATACTTAAATTATAAAAATATGCCTGCCCTGCAGCTTCTCATCAACGCAGTTCCGATTGGTCTTGGAATTCTCATAAAGAGAGGATTTTTTAAGAAAATCGGGTTTGAAAGGGACTATATGGAAGGTTTGAGAGAAGGATTTGCCACTGCCGGGAAGTGCAGGAAGGTAAAATTTTGCAGAGAACATCTGAAAAACTATCTTTTAATTGAGATGGAGCTGATCGCAGGCCTTTTTATCTATACATGGGAATTCGCGTCAAGAAAGCTTTCTGCGAAGGCCGGGCAGACAGCAGCCCCAATGGGGCAGGACAATGCAGCGCCGGCAGCAGGCTGCAGAGACGACGCGTAAGTACAGTCAGTTAGAATGCAAGGGGATGATGAACCAATGAATTATGATGGAGATGACGAGTTAGAGCGTATGCGCTTAAGAAGGCAGCAAAGACGCGAGGCCCGTCAGAACCGGGAGGAGACCGGGAGAGCAGGTTCCTACCGGGAGGATTTTTATACGGAGGACAGCCGCAGGAGCGCCTCAGGAAGAGAGCATGGCAGGAGCCCGCAGGCGGCGAGATATACCTCTGATGAATTTGGAGCGCAGTACGGCACTCATGAACGCAGCGGCCATGGAGCCAGAGAGCGAAGCCGCAGAGAGCAGGATTATGCAGAGCGCGGCCATCGCGCAGGAAGCCGTACCCATCGGGAGGAGAGCAGGCCTGGAACAGAGGGAAGGCGCTCCCGGGGGGAGGCCGGTTCCCGGACAGGCGGGCAGGAGCAGAGAACTTCCGGGTCCGCATCCTTTCGCTCTGGATATAACGGCCCTAAAAGCAGCGCAGGGGGCCGCAAAGGAAGAGGAGGCCGCGGAGGGCGCAGAGGCTTTACCGGTTTGGATCGGAGAAAAAAGATCCTTGTCATTGCAGGAGGAGTGATTCTGGCCCTGATTCTTCTGGCAGCAGCAGCCCTCGCCTATGTCAACCACGCGATTTTCGGAAATATGCAGCAGCTGGACTTTGATGAAAAGAAGGTTCAAAATGTAAACCTGAGCGATGATCAGCTTGCACAGATGAAGGGGCACTGGATGGTTGCCTGTTTTGGCGTGGACTCGCGAGCGGAAAACGGAAAGATGAATGTGGGCAAGGGAAGCAATGCCGACGTCAACATGATCTGCAGTATCGATATGGAAACAGGAGAGATCAAGCTGGTTTCCGTATTCCGTGATACATACCTGAATATCAGCGACAAAAACACCTATAATAAGATTAACGCCGCATACGCAATCGGAGGTCCTGAGCAGGCTGTGGCGGCGCTCAACAAAAACCTGGATCTCAATATTACCCAGTATGCAACCTTCAACTGGAAGGCTGTGGCCGACGGAATCAATATTCTGGGAGGCGTTGATATTGAGTTAAGCGAGAACGAGCGCTCCTGGATCAATGCGTACATCACAGAAACAGTTAATGAAACAGGAATCGGTTCCCACCAGATCGAAAAGGCCGGTCTCGTCCATATGGACGGCGTTCAGGCTGTGGCTTACGGAAGAATCCGCTACGGCGATACAGACTATGCCCGTACAGAGCGGCAGAGAATTGTCCTTCAGGCAGCTTTTGACAAAGCAAAGACAGCAGACTGGGCGACAATCAACAACGTAATCCAGACGGTAATGCCTCAGCTGGCTACAAATATAGAGATGACAGATTTGATCCCTCTTGCCAGAAATCTGAGCAAATTCCATATAGGAGATACAAAGGGATTCCCGATGGCCAGAGGAGAGGCAAACATCGGAAAGAACGGTGACTGCGTCATTCCGCAGACACTGGAATCCAATGTTGTGGAACTTCATCAGTTCCTCTTTGGAACAGAAAATTACCAGCCTTCGTCCAAGGTTCAGTCTTACAGCAGCCATATTTCGGAGGTGTCCGGAATGTACAATGAGGGAAAATCCATTGACCACGTTCCGGTTGACCAGGGATTAAATGCAAGCTCCTATATCAAGGCAAGGCAGAAGCGGGCGGCTGAGAAGGCGGCCGCGGAGCAGAAGGCCAGGGAAGAGGCTGAGGCTGCCCAGAAGAAGGAAGATGAGACTACAGAATCTCTCCAGACAGAGACGCAGGCAGAGACAGCAGACTACTTCGGTGACTGGAATGAAGAGGATTGGGACGAATTCTGGGGCGGAGGAAACTGGTATGACGACTGGGGAGATGAGGGAATCGGCAGCGATGACGGTGCCACAGGCCCAGGCGCTGAGGTGAGCGGCCCAGGGGCTGAGTCAGGAACGACAAAACCGGGAACCTCAAAACCAGGAACCTCAAAACCAGGAACCTCAAAACCAGGAACCTCAAAACCAGGAACCTCAGCTCCCGGAAACAGTTCGAACAGCTCTTCCGGCAGCTCTCAGACGAGTCCTGGAGGAAGTACATCTGATAAATCTTCCCAGGATGAATCCTCTGGCGCCGCTCAGGGCAGCTCTGGCTCAGAAAACGGCTCTTCTGGAAGCAAACCCACCAGCCCGGGAAGTTCCGGTTCAGGCACATCCGGCCTGACTCCTGACTCACCGGCAGGAGGAGCAGGAACAGGAAATCAGGGCAGTTCTGATACAAACACTTCCGGCAGGCAGGCAATCTCTGATCCGCCGGAACAAGAGCAGGAGGCCGCAGGACCTGGGGGAAGCGCAGGACCTGCCGGCCCGGCTGCCTGATGCCTTTGCAGAAGGGGCCAGAGCGGCAGAATCAGGTGAGATACTATGATAAAAGATAATCAGAAGCGGCTGAACCGTTTTCATGTAGTTTTAGATGCATTGGTAATCATGGCATCCTACTGGCTGGCATGGTTCGTGAGCCTTGTGCTGAGTCCTGACGTAACGGCTCACAACAGGGAAGTGATGGCATGGGTGTATATACTGGCGCTGGTGCTGATCGTTCCCGCGTATCTGATCCTCTACGCTTTCTTTCATCTGTATACGCCGAAAAGGGTACAGGGAAGAAGGCAGGAGTTTGCCAACATTGTAAAGGCCAACACCATAGGCGTGCTGGCTATTGCGCTGGTGCTGTATCTGAACGGAAAGAATGAATATTTCATGAACTTTTCCCGTCAGATGGTGGCCTGCTTCTATCTGTTTAATATTGTCCTGGAATTTCTGGAACGCAATTTTATACGCCGCGCACTGCGGAGTATGCGCTCCAGGGGATATAATCAGAAGCACATCCTTCTTGTGGGATACAGCCGCGCAGCGGAAGGATTTATCGACCGGGTGTGTGCAAATCCAGAGTGGGGATATAATGTCAGGGGTATCCTTGATAATCACAGGGAATGGGGAACAGAGTATAAAGGGGTCCGCGTAATAGGCACCATCGATGAGCTGGATGCGATTCTGGAACTCAATTCCCTGGATGAAATTGCAATTACTCTGGGGCTTAACGAATACGGGAATCTGGAACAGATAGTGGCTTCCTGTGAGAAGTCAGGAGTGCATACAAAATTCATTCCTGATTACAACAATATGATCCCCACGCTTCCCTATATGGAAGATCTGCAGGGACTTCCGGTCATCCACATCAGGCATGTGCCGCTGACAAGCCTTACAAACGCTACGATGAAACGGCTCATAGACATCTTCGGGGCGCTGGTGGCCATTGTGCTGTTCTCACCTGTGATGCTTGCTGCGGCGATAGCCATTAAGCTCACTTCGAAGGGGCCGGTGATTTTCAGCCAGGAACGGGTGGGGCTCCACAATAAGCCTTTCAAAATGTATAAATTCCGCTCCATGCAGGTACAGCCCCCATCCCAGGAGAAGAGCAGGTGGACGACTCCGGGAGATCCCCGTGTCACTACAGTAGGAAAGTTTATCAGGAAGACGAGCATTGACGAGATGCCGCAGTTTTTCAATGTGCTGAAAGGCGATATGAGCCTGGTTGGGCCAAGACCGGAACGCCCCTTCTTCGTAGAGAAGTTTAAGGAAGAAATTCCGCGATATATGGTCAAGCACCAGGTGCGTCCGGGTCTGACGGGCTGGGCCCAGGTCAACGGATACCGGGGTGATACCTCCATTGTCAAGAGAATCGAGCACGACCTGTACTATATTGAAAACTGGACTCTGGGATTTGATTTTAAAATTCTGTTCCTTACTGTATTTAAGGGATTTATTAATAAGAATGCATATTAAGGCGTGATTTTGGGCGTTATTTGGCCAAAGGAAAAGCCAGCCGCATTCCGGGACAAAGCTCCCGATAGGAGAGGCGCAGGTGCTGCTGCAGGCGGCCGCGCAGAAATGCTGTAAAGAATGAGGAAGCTACATGAGGTATGAGGATGAAATCGACCGTTCCAGACGCCGGCAGAGCCGGGGAAGGGATACGGTTAAGCGTTCGGGCAATAAAAAACCGGTGTCAAACCGCCAGAAAGAGCTGACGCTGATTACGGATTCCTTCAAGGAGGATGCGCGGCGCAGGTCAAAAATGAATGAGAGCAGCTATGAAAGGCCAAAGAAGGCCTCATCGCGGGCAAAATCCTCCAAAAAGGAGGGGAAGGAGAAAAAGAAGGCAGCCGCCCAGTCCGGGCAGCCTTCCTTCTACCGTGCGGCGGCTAAGAAGAAGGCTCAAAAGAAGAGAAGAAAAATTGCCACTGTCATTTTGGGAATTTTCCTCTTTTTAGGGATAGCGGCCTTTGCCGGCTATACGTATCTGGATATTAAGTGGAAGGGACTGACCCAGAGAGCAGAAGACTGGAACCCGGATGAATTAATCAACCTGGATATTTCTGAAGAAAAACAGGAGCAGATGGAGGGGTACTGGACTATCGCGGTCTTTGGGCTCGACAGCAGAAACGGTTCCGTCGGGAAGGGAAACAACGCAGATGTAAATATGGTCTGCAACGTGGATCTGGCTACAGGCGAAATCAAGATAGTATCCGTTTACCGTGACACATATCTGAATATCAGCGATAAGAACAGCTACAATAAGATTAATTCTGCTTTTCTTCAGGGCGGGCCGACCCAGGCCGTTAAGGCTCTGAATAAAAATCTGGATTTGGAGATTGACGACTACGCAGTATTTAACTGGAAAGCTGTGGCCGAGGCGATTAACATTCTGGGCGGTGTGGATATTGAGATTTCAAAAAAAGAATTCTACTATATCAATGCCTTCATCACAGAGACGGTGAAGGCCACAGGGATTCCGTCAAAGCAGCTTAAGAGCGCGGGAATGAACCACCTGGACGGTGTGCAGGCAGTAGCTTACGGACGTCTGAGGCTTATGGATACAGATTATCAGAGAACAGAGAGGCAGAGAAAGGTAATTTCCCTGGCCTTCGAAAAGGCAAAACAGGCAGACTGGGCTACACTTAACAATGTTATACAGACGCTTCTCGTGACAGAGCAGGATGTGGATACCAGTATTGAGCTGGGCGACATTGTCAAGATGGGCCGCGGAATTGCAAAGCTTCATCTGGGAGAGTCCATGGGATTCCCGTCAGAGCGCAAGGAAGGAAGAGTGGGAAGCAAGGGCGACTGTGTAATTCCCAATACGCTGGAGAGCAATGTGACAGAGCTTCACCAGTTCCTGTTCGGTGATGAGAACTATGAGCCCTCCTCTCAGGTAAAGACGATCAGCAATAAGATCCTGTCAGACTTCAGCGGAGGCGGAAGCTCAGGAAAGAAAAACGACACAGAAAAGACCACGGAGGCGCCGGAAACTACAGAGGCACCCAGCACGGAGACTTCCGGCGAGTCGGACGCCTACAGCGGAACCGGCTCCAGCCATGAATACTGGTATCCTTGGGAAACAGAGGGAAATGATGGAGCTACCGGGCCAGGACGGGAAACGAGGCCCCACCAGTCGGGACAGGAGTCATGGCCATATGGCGAGTCAAATTCCCATAATGGGTCCTATCCGGGAGAAAGTCAGGGAGGAGGATCGGGAGCTGAAACCAATCCGTCCCAGAGCGAGAGCGGGCAGGGCAGCAGTGATTCTGGAATTATTATCTATCCCGGAAGCGGGGCAGAGGAATCACAGGGCTTCATACCAAGACCCGGAACCGGCCAGGACACAGGCACAGGTACTGCTCCAGGCCAGGGAACCGGCATAACCGGAGGAAGTGGAAGCCAGGCTGGCAGCGCAGGAAGCGGTCAGGGCCAGAACGGCAGTTCTGCATACCCGGGAAGCGGAAGTTCTGAGCAAAGCCCTGTGCAGCCGGGGGGAAGCCAGACTTCACCGGGCGGTACAGTTCCTGGACAGAACACAGACACAGGAGTGATTATCGGTCCTGGCACAGGAAATTAGTGTGCAGGCTGATATGAGAGAAAAACCGGGCGCTGCAGAAGATACTTCTGCGGCGCCCGGTTTTTATTCTAAGGCAGAGCTGTTTTTCTGGAGATGCTTTTAGATAAACACTTCGGTCTCTGCACGTCTTGTATAGTTCTGTTCCAGCATGGACACATGGGACAGGAAGGCAGCATCGTCGAAATACTTTGCGTGCTGCGGACATTTTTTTACACAGGCCTGGCATTTAATGCAGATACCGGTGACCTGTGATGGATCCTCGGCACTTATGGAGCCCATGGGACAGACCTTGGCACAGATTCCGCACTGATCGCAGGCATCCATCCTGGTAAGGGGCTTTGCCTTTAAAAAGACAGCCGGTTTTCCGTCTGTACCCAGAGGCGTATAGTATGGGCCTACCGGATCATCGCCTCTCACCTGGACGGGAGCCGGAATCTCTGTCAGGCTTCCGGCTTTTTCAGCTGCCCGGTCGGCAAAGTCGTCGAGAATTTTCCAGTCCTCTTCGTCGGGTCTTCCTGGAGCAATCTGATCGGAAAAAACATGGCTGCAGGCCACACCGGCTCCTGCGATTGTGTGGAAACCGTTGTGTTCCAGCTCATTTCTAAGCTCAATTAAGCCGTTGTCGAAATTTCTGTTTCCAAAGGTGACAACCGGAACTGCCAGTGTTCCGTCTCCTTTGAAGAGGGTCTGAACTGCCGGAAGCATCTTGTTCGGAACACGCCCTGCATATACAGGAGTGCCAAATACAACTAATTCCGATGGGCCGAAATTCTGCAACTGTGTTCTGTTCTCCGGTAATGTAAAATCATAGGATTCCACAGAAACTCCAAGTCTTTCTGCAATCCTTTTTGCGATTCTTGTGACTACAGCCTCCGTGTTTCCTGTCGCACTGTAGTACACTGCCTTTACTGCCGTAATATTCATTTCCTTTTCTCCTTCTTATATATTTTCACCTGCCGGAACTCAGAGAGACTCTTTCTGACGCATACAGGAAGAGATACAGTTCCGATGCAGATTTGAGTGTGTGGGAATTCATCCGGCTTTCAGCAGTAAATGCTGAAATCGGCATGCGCAGATATAATGACTGCTTTGCAGTCATTATTACCATATCCTCCGGATATGGTATCTCTCCGAGGGATGCGCACTCGCCGCCGCAGTGTTTTGGCTCCCTTTGGGCGCCAGCGGCTCAGCGCAGATATAATGACTGCTTTGCAGTCATTATATCACAGGCACAGCCTGTGATCGTCAGTCGCCGCTCGTCTCGTGTGAGCAAGCTCCCACAGGCTCGCTTGCGCTCATTATATCATAGATCTCACAAAAAAGCACTGTTTGCTCTGGAGTGATAATAAGAATGCGGCGGCTAAGCCTTCTGCGGGTGTTTTCAGGAGAAACGGACGAAAGTCCTGGGCAAACCAGGTTCAGAGTTTCCGGCGAAATTGGGAGTTCAGCTTTACTTGACCTGAGGAAAATTAAAATTTATAATAGACTGCAGAAAATGCCGGAGAGGGATGTTTGCGTTCGGAGACAGACTGAAGGGGAAAGTGAACCAGAAAAGGCGCTTCGGGCGGGCATCACGGCAGTAAGATGTTTAAGGAGGATAGAGCCATGTCATTTAAAAGAATTGCCCCGGAGGAATTAAGCGTCAACCCATTTTCCATGATCGGCAAAGAGTGGATGCTGATCACAGCAGGGACGGTGTCAGACTGCAATACAATGACTGCAAGCTGGGGAGGCCTTGGAGTAATCTGGGGAAAACCGTCAGCCACAGTCTATATCCGCCAGTCCCGCTACACGAAGGAGTTCGTGGACAGGGAAGAACGGTTTACAATCTCCGTATTTGACGAGGCCTACCGGCCGGCCTTAAACCTCTGCGGAAAGGTGTCAGGGAGGGACTGTGATAAGATCAAGGAGGCGGGGCTTACACCTGTGGACGCAGACGGGACAGCCGCATTTGAGGAGGCAAAGCTGATTCTGGTGTGCAGAAAGCAGTTTCACCAGAAGATGACCCCGGAGAACTTCGATGTGAAGGAAAATGACGAAAAATGGTATGCAGACAGGGATTATCACACCATGTATATCGGTTCCATCGAGGCAGTGCTGGTGAGAGAGTAGTTCAGGGAGCATTTGGAAGAGCAGGAGAGAGGGACAAACGTGGGAGTACTGATTGACACACTTAGGCGGCAGCATGAAAATATAGAACATTTTACGGCAGAATTGAAGGCCTCCTGTATTCACTTCATGGAAACGGGCGAGCTCAACAGGAAGGCTTTCCGGGAGGCTGTGGCCTTTATCCGCTCCTATGCGGATGAACAGCATCACAGAAAAGAGGAGGACGGCCTGTTTGCCGCCATGCTGGAGCACCTTGGCGATCCGGCCAGGAAGCTTATACGGGGCGGCATGCTGGTGGAACATGAGATGGCAAGGCTCCTGACGGCGGAGCTGGAGGAAGCCCTCGACGCATACGAGAGAGAGCCGTCAGCGGAACACAAGCTGGAAATTCTGTCTGCGGCTATGGGATACTGCCAGCTTTTAAAAAGGCATATCCAGAAGGAGAATGAAGTGGTCTATCCATTTGCTGAGCGCGCTCTTCCAAGAGAGGTGCTGGAACAGCTGGATCGCGACGAACGATAGAGCGGTACAGACAGAGAAAAGGGAGGGGAGCTTCCTGGCCTAAAACGCCAGGAAGCTCCCCTCCCTTTTCCCCTGCAAGAAACAGGTATTCCCTATGGCTGAAACGGGCAGTGGGCGATTGCCCTTCAGAATTGCCCTTCAGAAGAGACAAGAATCCTGATGGAGGCCTTCTTTGCTACACTCCAGTCAGCTCAAAGCTCAGCTCAATCAGGGAGTCCAGCTCCTCTTCTGATACACTGCCGTTCAGGCAGACGGAGATCCAGTGAGTTTTATTCATGTGGTAGGCGGGAAAGATTCCACGCTTTCCGGCTGCCAGAGCCGCTGCAAGCTCCGGCTCACATTTCAGATTCAGAATATTTACGAATTCTGTGCCGCCGGTCCCCGTTTCCCTGAGCCGGGGCAGCTTTTCTGCGGAAACTCGCATGAGAACCCCGAACCATTTTCCGTTTTCAGTGTGTCGGAATACTGCGCTGTCCGGGGAGCTGCTCCAGAGATATTCGGGAGAAACTCCATACAGGGACTGAATGCGGCCGATCACCTGGGTGCGCACGTCTCTGTCCACAGCAGATTCCCCCTTTCTCTGAAACTGCAGCCGAAACTGCAGCCCGGCAAAATGATGTTTGCCTATGCCTGCTCATCTGCTGCAAAAGCCTGCTTTTCACCCGGCATCTTCCAGCCGCTGTGATCTGTGTGGAGGAGCCGGTGCGCCAGATGGGAACCGGGCTTTCCGAAGTAGGCTCTGTAAAGTCCCTGAACCTCGTGGTTTTCATGGGAGAAGCGGACAGGATTTTTCTGATCCATCTGATACAGAGTTTCGCTCCGGTTTGCAGCCTCTTCCCTGCCGTCGTGGATCGGCTGGCCTCCTCCTCCTGCACAGCCGCCGGGGCAGGCCATGATTTCGACGAAATCGTAGCTTGCCTCACCTCTTCTTATGGCATTTATGAGCCTTCTGGTGTTTCCAAGGCCGCTTGCAACCGCTGTGCGAAGAACTGTGCCTCCCAGGCGGAATTCAGCCTCCTTCCAGCCGTCCATTCCGCGGACAGCCGAGAAGGCATCCGGATCAGGATTTTTGCCCATTACCAGGTGGTAGCCTGTCCGAAGAGCTGCCTCCATAACGCCTCCTGTGGCTCCGAAAATGATCCCGGCTCCGGTGGACTCGCCCAGAGGAGAGTCAAATTCTTCTTCCGGAAGGGAGAAGACATCAATCTGCTCAGCCTTGATCAGCCGGCAGATTTCCCGGGTGGTCAGCACATAGTCCACATCCTTCACGCTGCCGTCATACATGGTTGGGAGATCTGCCTCCTGCTTTTTGGCCACGCAGGGCATAATGGAAATGCAGGTGACATTGTCCGGATCCACGCCAAGCTTAGCGGCGAAAAAGCTCTTCGTGACTGCGCCGAACATCTGCTGCGGTGATTTGGCTGTGGATAACTGTCCTTCCATATCTGGATACTGTGATTTCAGGAAACGAACCCAGCCGGGACAGCAGGAGGTAAACATGGGCCACTGAAACTCCTCTCTGTGTTTCAGCCGCTCGATAAGCTCCGTTCCCTCCTCCATGATGGTCAGATCGGCGCTGAAAGTAGTGTCGAAGATATAGTCAAAGCCCATCCGGCGCAGAGCTGCCACCAGCCGCTTGTCAGTGGCAAATTCCCTGGAGAGGCCGAATTCCTCTCCCCAGGCAGCCCGCACGGCAGGTGCAATCTGGACAACCGTGATTTTGTCGGGATTATTCAGATCTCCGTTCATGCTGAAGATTCTGGAAACGTCATCTCTCTCCTGAAGGGCACCGGTGGGACAGTGGGTGATGCACTGGCCGCAGAGGGAACAGTCGGAAGCCTTGATTTCCCTTCCCCTGGATACATCCACTGTCGTATGGGAACCGGTATTCTGAACATCCCACACATTCAGACTCTGAATCTTGTCGCAAATCTGGACGCAGCGCATGCACTTGATGCATTTTCCTGCGTCTCTGACAAGAGGAAAGGTAGTAGTCCAGCGGGTTTTGGCGTAGTGGATCGGGTATTCGTCTGTTACCAGATTCAGGTCATTTGCTACCTTCTGAAGCCTGCAGTTTCCGCTTCTGACGCAGGTGGGGCAGTTTGTGTGGTGCTGGGAGAGGATCAGTTCCACATTGGTCTTTCTGGCCTCCCGGACGCGGGCGCTGTTGGTGAATACTTCCATACCCTCTGTGACAGGGGTGTTGCAGGAGGTGACAAGGCGGCTTGTCCCGGCCACTTCCACAATACAGACGCGGCATGCTCCGATCTCATTGATTCCCTTTAAGTAGCAGAGGGTCGGGATATTGATTCCGATTTTTTTTGCAGCCTCCAGGATGGTTGTTCCTTCCGGGACGCAAACTTTCTGTCTGTTGATGATTATATTTACCATTCCGTTGTCCTGCCTCCTTTAAAGCTTCCATAGCCAAAGCGGTCGCAGCGCAGGCATCTGTGTGCCTCCTGGTTGGCCTCTTTCAGGCTCATCGGGCATTCTGCCAGCTGGAAGTCGTGTTTTCTCTCGTTGGCATCTCTCTCCTTCATGTTTACGCGGCCGCATGGCGGGCGATCGGAGAAATCGGCATCAGGGATATCCACATCGACGCTGATGATATGGTTGTAGCCGAGATACTGGTCAATATTTGCGGCGGCTACCTTACCGGCAGCAATCGCCCGGATAACGGTAGCGGGACCTGTCACACAGTCGCCTCCTGCAAAGACGCCGGGAGCGTGTTCCACTGCGCTCCAGTTTGCCGCCTGGATGACACCGCGGCGGATGGGGATGCCGGCATCTTCGAAATGCCTTGTCTCAATGCCCTGTCCGATGGCGACAATCACAACATCGCAGGGAATGCGCAGAGACGGCTCACCGGAAGAGGCCGGGGAAGGCCTACCGTCTTTGATAAGGCCTATCATCTTCGGTGAAGCCCAGAGAGCAGTCACCCGTCCGTTTTCATCCGTCTCGATCCGCTCCGGTGCGTGCAGCTCCAGAATTTCAGCACCCTCAGCGACAGCGCCCTCCACCTCTGCAGGAAGAGCTGTCATGTCATCCTTTCTGCGTCTGTAGACAATAGTAGTGTGGGATGCTCCCAGGCGAATGGCAGAGCGTGTTACGTCCATGGCCACGTTGCCGCCGCCGATGACACAGACTCTCTTTCCTGTGAAATCAGGCATCCGTCCGCGTCCGACCTCTCTGAGCATTTCCACAGCCGAGATGACGCCCTCGGCATCCTCCCCCTCAATTCCCACCTTCTTATCTGTGTGGGCTCCGATGGATATGTAAACGGCATCATACTCACGGCGGAGAAGATCCATGGAAACCTGGCCAGGTTCGCTTCCGACTGCTGTGTCAGTCTTCACCTCAACGCCCGTCTTTAAGATGGCGTCAACGTCTTCCTGAAGCCGTTCTCTGGGAAGCCGGTAGCTGGGGATTCCATAGAGAAGCATTCCTCCCAGCTTGGAGCGCTTTTCAAAGACCGTTGTCTGGTGGCCCATAAGCTGAAGATAGTATGCGGCAGACAGGCCGCTGGGACCGCCTCCGATAATGGCAATCCGTTTTCCCGTTGAAGGAGCGCAGGGCGGCGGCGGGACAATTCCGGCGTTGTCCACAGCTGCTCTTTTTATGCCGCGGATGTTGACGGCGTCGTCGATCATATTGCGGCGGCAGCGGGATTCGCATGGGTGTTCACACACAAGGGCGCAGGCCGTCGGGAAGGGGTTGTCCTTGCGGATCAGGCGGACTGCGTCTGCGTAGCGGCCGGCGGCCACCAAAGCCACGTAGCCTGGAATGTCCACGCCTGCCGGACAGAGCGCCACACAGGGAACCGGCTGATCCAGATGGTAGTTGCAGCGGGATGTTTCAATGTGGCTTATAAAGTCCTCACGGAAGCCGGACAGTCCTTTAAGAACCATATTGGCGGCCTCGTAGCCGATGGCACAGTCAGCGGTGGATGAAATCACGCGGGCCGTCCGTTCGATCAGTTCCAGAGTTTTATGGGTCCCGCGCCCTTCGAGAATGTCTGCAAACAGCGATTCAAGCTGGGAGAGTCCGACGCGGCAGGGAACGCATTTGCCGCAGCTCTGGGCCAGGCACATTTTCAGAAAAGAGGCGGTCAAATCCACCGGACAGAGCCCCGGCGGGCTGGCAACAATCCGGCGTTCCAGATCCTTATACAGACCTTCCACGACCGTCTGGGCCCTGCTGGTGGTAACAATACTGAGTCTGCTCAAGATGAAGCTCCTTTCTCTCTGGCGAAACAGTGATTATCCATGCCGGACGCGGAGGAATGCAGCTGTATCTGCAGATCCGTGTCTTCCTGAAAGGTAAGTCCCGAAGCCTCCTTCTGTGAGAAAGGGAAGCCTGCATGGTCCGTCAAAAAACAAAGAGAAACCTGCGTTTTCAGACGAAATATCGGCCAGAAAATTAAAATTGAATATTGAATATAATATCAAAATAGTATGAAAAAGTAAATGGATTTTCGTGAAACTGTAGAAAAAATTAGGGATAATTTCGAAGAAATGTCAAATGAATTGTGTAAAACTTACAAATTATGAGAAATAAATTTGTGCAAACTGGCAATGGAATGGGGAAAAATCGAGTCTGCAGGGAAACATAGGGAGGTCTATGAAACAGTTTCCTCTCCGGTGTCTGGAGAAGCCGGTTCAGGGGAGCCTCAAGAAGTAAAAACGGAATTGTAATTTGCCGGCCGTTTTCCTATAATAAAACGAGAAAAGAGGAGGAGTTTCAGACGGCTCCATCTGCATTTCAGGCATGTCTGCAGTAAACGGTCCGAGAGGCAGACGTACAGGGAGTCAGGGCGGATCCGGAAAACAGACACTGAGGAACAAAATATGCCGTATGGGCAAAATACAGAGAGGCTGCTATGCAGGAATATAAAAACTGCAGGCTGTTGGGTAGAAAAGATGGTACGAAAAAAAGCAGGACAAGAGAAGCCAGGCTGGAATGATGCGAAAGGCCAGAGAGAAACTGATGGGCAGGAAAACAAAAACAGAGGGAGAGAAGAGAAAAACACTGAGCGCAGACGGAAGAGACAGAGGCTCTGGGTTTTATTTCTGGAAACGCTCTATATCAGCGCCTTCACCTTCGGGGGAGGCTTTGTCATCGTTACCTTTATGAAGCGGAAATTTGTGGACGGGCTGCACTGGATTGATGAGAAGGAAATGCTGGATTTTACGGCTCTGGCTCAGTCCTCTCCGGGGGCGATTGCCGTGAATGCGGCAATTCTTGTGGGGCTTAAGGTGTGCGGTCCGCCTGGAGTGGCTGTGGCGGTGCTTGGAACGGTTCTCCCGCCCATGGCCATATTGTCGGTTATTTCATTCTTTTACGAGACATTTTCTGCTAACCCATATGTAGCTCTGACTATGCAGGGAATGCAGGCGGGAGTGGCTGCAGTGATTCTGGATGTGGCCTGTGAACTGGGGACAGGTGTGGCGAGAGAGCGGAGCATCTACTCTGTCCTGATTTTGGCAGGAGCGTTTGCGGCTGATTTTTTTCTGGGGATAAATGTGATCTGTATTATCCTTACAGCGGCAGCAGCGGGAGCGCTGAGAATGGTGATTTTTAGAAGAAGGAGGGCAGAGAGATGATCTATGTGGAACTTTTTCTGAGCTTTCTAAAGGTAGGGCTGTTCAGCGTAGGCGGAGGTTATGCTGCAATTCCTCTCATTCAGAGCCAGGTAGTGGAGGGAAAAAACTGGATTACCATGAGCGAGTTCACCAATCTTGTGACAATCGCAGAGATGACGCCGGGGCCGATTTCCGTCAATTCCGCTACCTTTGTGGGGATACGCATAGCGGGAATCCCAGGGGCTTTCGCCGCCACAGCCGGATGTATTGCTCCGGCGCTGTTTATCGTTACCTTTCTGGCTTTCCTTTATTACAGGTACAAGGGCGCTTCTGCCGTGGGGGCGGTGCTGTCCTCCCTGCGCCCGGCTGTGGTGGCCCTGATTGCGGCGGCAGGTCTTTCCATGCTGAAAACGGCTCTGTTCGGGGAAGGGGCGGTGAGCGCGGAAGCTCTGCACCTTGCAGGCGGAGTCATCTTTCTGGCGGCCTTTCTGTTCCTGCGCCGGCTGAAATGGAATCCCATCCTTGTGATGTGCCTGTGCGGAGGGGCAAATCTTTTGTGGGGGATTCTGTCAGGGGGACAGGGATGAGGTGAGAACGGAAAACAGACAGTAAATGCAGATTTGTCAAATCTCAACAGAAAAGATAAGGGAAAACACGCAGATGAAAGTCGAATTCCTGGATAATTTTCCTAAATCATTCAAAAACCGGAGAGGGTAATTTGACAGATTCACGAAAATGAAAAAAACGCTTATTTGCCTGCATGGCCCGATGATAAACTATTATAACGGGCGGCAGGCTTTTTGCGTCTGCCTGCAAAATAAAGACGAAAGCAGAAAAAAGCCGGAAAGAAAAAGGAGAGAAAAAGTATGCCGAAAAACAGAAGAGAGAGTTTTATTTATACAGTGATGATGTGTTTTGTGATGGTACTCTGGATGAGTATTTACAATGTAGCTCTTCACAAGGGAGGACTGTCATTTTCCGTCCTCGCTGACGCCTGGCTGGGATTTCCGGTTGCCTATGTGTTTGCCATGTGCTGTGACTGGTTTCTGGTTTCGGGGCTTGCCAAGGGCTTTGCCTTCCGCTTTCTTGTAAAGCCGGGAGTATCCAGCCCGTTTTGCATGGTAATCGCGGTCTCAAGCTGCATGGTAGTCCCCATGGTATTTATCATGTCTCTGTTCGGGGCAGCGGAGGCCTGCGTGAGAACAGGAGAATGGGGGACTCTGCTTTTTATCTGGGCTTTCAATATTCCCCGAAATTTCATTATGGCCCTGCCATTCCAGCTTCTGATCGCAGGACCCATGGTGCGCTTTCTCTTCAGGCGTGCATTCCCGGAGGGAAGCATCGTCATGACAGGCGAGGCCAAAAGCTGATGGGCCAGAACGGCAAAGCCAGGGGGCAGGGAAGATTTCCTGAAAGGGAAGTCTTCCCTGTCTGCGTTCAGAAAACAGATTGGGACAGTCCAATAGTTGACAATACAACTTTTTGAAGAAACTTTTATTTTCCTACTTGACAATAAAAAAAAATCCTACTATACTTTCAAAAGTTAGGTAGCGAACAATTAATTTCCGCAGAGAAAATCAGCTGCGGGCCTGCTTTTAGACGGAGGTGAGACTATGTGTACAACAGCAGAAGACTGCGGCGAACAACTCTGCTGTAAGAATGCGGGACGGATGGTGAACATCCTGTCGAATCAGCTGAAACGCCATTTTATCGTCCCGGTGGATGACAGTGGGCTGACGATGCTTCAGCGTCATATGCTCCATTTTATTATCCTGGCCTCCATGCACAGGGAGATATATCAGAAGGACGTGGAGGCAGAGTTTCACATCAGGAAGTCCACGGCTACAGGGATGATGCAGCTTCTGGAGAAAAACGGCTTTATACGCCGGGAGAGCGTAAAGCGGGATGCCCGGCTTAAAAGGGTGGTCCCTACTGAGAAAGCCCTGGCCCTCAGGGACGGGGTGCTTGAGGACATCAGAAATGTGGAGAAGAAGATGCTGGAGGGCATTGAGCCGGGAGAGCTTGAAATTTGTATCCGCGTGCTGAACCGGATGTCCCGCAATCTTTCATGCGGGGAACAGGACTGCAGAGCACAGGGATTTCACGGCAGAGAGTTCCCTAAGGAAGTCCGTTCCTTCCCAGAAAATGACAACAAGTAATTGCACAAGGAGGAAACCATGAACAGAAAACTGTTTAAATCTATCCGGGAATATAAGCGGGAGTCCATTCTGGCCCCTGTGTTCGTGATCCTGGAAGTTTTAATGGAAGTTTTGATTCCGCTGCAGATGGCAAAGATCATTGACGTGGGCATCCAGAATGGAGACCTGACCTACATTATGAAGATGGGCGCCATTCTGGTTGTCATGGCAATGCTTGCGCTGTTTTTCGGCGCCATGGCCGGAAAATTTGCGGCAGTCGCAGCGGCAGGATATGCCAAAAACCTGCGCCATGATATTTTCTACAAAATACAGGATTTTTCATTTAAAAACATTGACCATTTTTCCACTTCGAGCCTTGTAACCAGGCTTACGACAGATATTACGAATGTGCAGCTGGCATATATGATGAGCGTGAGACTGCTGGCCAGGGCGCCGATTATGATTATTCTCTCCCTGGTGATGATCCTTACAATCAACGTGGAAATTTCCGTTGCACTGCTGATTCTGATCCCCATTCTGGGCGGAATCCTCATGTTTATTGCGAAAAAGGCTCATCCCCACTTCATTAAGGTATTTGATGAGTACGATGTGCTGAACAATTCCGTTCAGGAAAACGTAAACGCCGCCCGCGTGGTAAAGGCCTATGTGCGGGAGGACTATGAGATTGAGAAATTCCACGGGGTTTCCAGACTGGTGTACACGCTGTTCACAAAGGCTGAGAAGATTGTAGCCTGGAATGCGCCTACGATGCAGTTTTTCATGTACGGCGTCATTCTTTTGATGGTTTCGGTCGGAGGGCGGAGTATCATCAATCAGACTATGGAGACAGGAGAGCTTACAAGCGTGATTGTGTATGCACTTCAGATTCTCATGTCGCTGATGATGGTAACCTTCGTGTTCGTTATGATCATGATTGCAGAAGCATCCACAGACCGAATCGCGGAGGTGCTTGAAGAGGTGCCTGAGATGCAGGATCCGGCTAATGCAGTGAAGGAAGTGCCGAACGGTGATATCGATTTTGAGAACGTATCCTTCAGCTATGGCGGAAAGGGAGGAAATCTTTCCCTGAAGAATATCAACCTTCACATCAAGTCTGGCCAGACAGTGGGAATCATCGGCGGAACGGGAAGCGCGAAAACCTCCCTCGTAAACCTGATCCCAAGGCTTTACGACGTGACAGAGGGCTGTGTGAAGGTCGGAGGCATCGACGTGAGGGAGTACGGACTGAAAGAGCTGAGAGATCAGGTCTCCATGGTTCTTCAGAAAAATGTGCTCTTTACCGGAAGCATCTATGACAATATCCGCTGGGGAGATGAGAATGCCAGTGACGAGGAGGTTCAGAGAGTCTGCAGGCTGGCTCAGGCTGACGGCTTTGTGAAAGAGTTTCCGGCCGGCTACAACACGATGATTGTGGAGGGAGGAAACAATGTGTCAGGCGGTCAGAAACAGAGACTCTGCATTGCGAGAGCTCTGTTGAAGAAGCCGAAAATCCTGATTCTCGACGACTCCACCAGCGCGGTTGACACGAAGACGGATGCCCTGATCAGAAAAGCCTTCAGGGAGGAGATTCCGGATACCACGAAGATTATCATTGCCCAGAGGGTTTCCTCCGTAGAGGACGCAGACATGATCATCGTCATGGAAGACGGTATGGTAAACGGAATCGGAACCTCGGAGGAGCTGCTTAAGACAAACGCTATTTACCGGGAGGTATATGAGTCACAGGTCAAGGGAGGTGAGGATAATGAGTAAGATGCAGAAACCGAGAGTGACAAAGGACACATTACTGACAGGAAAAAGGCTTCTCGGATACGTGCTGAGGGATTACAAGCTGCGATTTATCGGCGTGTTCTGCTGTATTCTCATAAGCTCCATCGCGTCTATTTCCGTATCCCTGTCGCTGAAATTCCTGCTGGACGATTTCATTATTCCGCTGATAGGACAGCAGAACCCAGACTATTCAGAGCTTTACGGAGCGTTGGCCGTACTGGGAACCATTTTCCTCTGCGGCGTGGCGGCAACCTTTATCTACACGAGGCTGATGGTATATATCGGTCAGGGCGTTTTAAAGAAGGTCAGGGATGAGATGTTCGAGCATATGCAGAAGCTCCCTATCCGCTATTTTGACCAGAATACAAACGGCTCCATCATGAGTCTTTATACCAATGATACAGATACCTTAAGGCAGATGATCAACCAGTCGATCCCACAGGTGCTTCAGTCTCTGCTGACGGTGATTGTGACCTTTATTTCCATGCTGGTGTTAAGCCCGCTTTTAACAGTCCTTGCGGTTGTCATGATTATCGTCATGCTGCTTGTGACAAGGACTATCGGCGGAAACAGCGGAAAGTATTTCCTCAGGCAGCAGCTTGCCATCGCTGATGTGACCGGCTTTGTAGAGGAACACATGAACGGTCAGAGGGTGATCAAGGTATTCAACCATGAGCGCATCGCAGAGGAAAAGTTCGATGAGCTGAATGAGAAGCTGTTCCACAGTGCTGCCAATGCAAATACCTTCGCCAATATGATGGGACCGGTGATTGGAAACATCGGAAACCTGCAGTTCGTTCTGACAGCCGTTCTGGGAGGCTTCCTCTATGTAATGGGAATCGGAGGAATTACTCTGGGCGTTATGGCGTCCTACCTGCAGTTTACAAAGAGCTTTACGCAGCCTTTCATGTCCATCGCCCAGCAGTTCAACTCTATTGTCATGGCTCTCGCCGGAGCTGAGCGGATCTTCCGCATGATGGACGAGGAGCCGGAGGTGGACGAGGGATACGTAACCTTAGTAAACGCCAGAAAAGACGCAGACGGAACGATCACAGAGTGTACGGAGCGCACGGGAATGTGGGCCTGGAAGCATCCGCATCAGGCAGACGGCACCGTTACCTACACGGAGCTGAAGGGCGATGTACGCTTCTTTGACATGACCTTCGGCTATACAGATGAGAAGATGGTTCTCCATGACCTGACCCTCTATGCGAAGCCTGGGCAGAAGCTGGCCTTTGTAGGCTCTACCGGAGCCGGAAAGACCACCATCACCAACCTGATCAACCGGTTCTACGACGTGCAGGACGGAAAAATCCGCTACGACGGAATCAATATCAACAAGATCAAGAAGGCAGATCTGCGCCGCTCCCTGGGAATCGTGCTTCAGGATACCCACCTGTTTACAGGAACCATTATGGACAATATCCGCTACGGAAAGCTGGATGCGACAGATGAGGAAGTATTTGCGGCGGCTAAGCTGGCCCATGCAGATCAGTTTATCAAGATGCTTCCAAAGGGCTATGACACCATGCTGACAAACGACGGCGAGGAGCTGTCACAGGGGCAGAGGCAGCTTTTGGCCATCGCCAGAGCCGCAGTGGCCGACCCGCCGGTTCTGATCCTCGATGAGGCTACCTCAAGCATCGACACAAGAACCGAGCAGATTGTTCAGCAGGGTATGGATAACCTGATGAAGGGCAGAACTGTGTTCGTTATCGCTCACAGGCTCTCCACCATCAGAAACAGCGACGCCATCATGGTTCTGGAACACGGCCGGATCGTGGAGAGAGGAAGCCATGAGGACTTAATCAAAGAAAAAGGAATCTACTACCAGCTCTATACAGGAAAACTGGAGTTGGATTAGTGGGGGGTGAAAAAAGAGGAAGATTTTCAGTTCCAGCGAAGTCACTGAAAATCTTCCTCTTTTTTCTTGTGTGTGTGGGAGGAGGATTTTGGGTTCCGGAGAAGTTACTGAAAATCTTCCTCTTTTTTCCTTGTGGGAACACCCATCCGCCGCACTGCGCAGGGGAAGGGAGAGGCGTTCAGGTGACTTCGCTGGAACCTGAACGCCTCTCCCTTCCCCACTCCCCTTTTCATTTTCTCCTCACTGCCGTATCCTGGAAGCAGAAGTAGTCTGGTCTGTGCCTGGACTGGGTGTACTCAAACATGACTCCGTCTGCATCAAAGGTCTGGCTTGATATGACGGCCAGGCAGTTATAGTCGCCAAGCTCCAGGTATTTCTCATCGATCTCTGTGACAAGCTCAACCGTCATTTTCCGTTTGCTGGTGACGATGTTCAGTCTGCATTCCTGTTCCAGGTAGCTGTAGATGGAATCCTCTGCAATTTCTTTAGTCAGTCCCAGGCATTTCTCCTTCAGAAACATGTTGATGTCGAGAATCAGGGCTTTTTTGTCCAGGTAGCGGACTCTCTGGATATAGTAGAGTTCACTTCCTACGGGGAAGCCTGAACGCCTGCTGATCCGCTCATCGGCGGTCAGTTCCATGAAGCAGATAACTCTGGTGCAGGCATTCAGGTGGTTTCTGGCAGCAGATTCCCGGAAGGATTCGATGCCGCCGATAGTGAAGGCTGCCTGTTCTACAGGCTGAAAGATAACGCGCACCCCAATACCGTGAAGGGACTGGACATAGCCCTCTGCCGCCAGGGCAGAGATGGCCCGGCGGACCGTATTGCGCGAACAGGAATAGACCTCTGTCAGGATATTTTCCGACGGCAGAAGCGTCTGAAAGCCGTAGGTGGCATTTTCTATTTTCCGTTTCAGATCCCTGTAAATCTGTTCAAATTTTGCCTTTGGCATAGGTACTCACTTCCCGTTTTCTTGTATAAATTTCAGTGTCTGGCCGAAACTAAATCAAGGATATTAAATATAGAAGAAAAAGTCAATGGATTTTAGGAAAAATTGATTGACATGTTTAAACAAGCGTGTTATAACGGGATTATAAAAAGATGTTTAAACAAGTTAAACCCGGTTCGAAGAAAAACAGACCATGCCGGGGCTCAGCAGAGACTTTTCCAGGGAAAAGCGGTATCATCCCGAGAGAGGAAAAGCCAGAAATAAAAACGGAGGGTAACCATGGGCAAGTACACAGAGGATTCCAGACAGCTCCTTGAGCTTGTGGGCGGCAGGGAAAATATTGCCGCGGTTTCACACTGCATGACCAGAATGCGGTTCGTGCTAAATGATCCGAAGAAGGCAGATGTGGAGAAAATTGAGGCATTAAAGGCAGTGAAGGGCAGCTTCACCCAGGCAGGTCAGTTTCAGGTAATTATCGGAAATGACGTATCTCTCTTTTATAATGACTTTACCGCAGCGGCGGGTATTGAGGGAGTGTCCAAGGATGCGGTAAAACAGGCGGCTAAGAAAAATCAGAATCCGCTTCAGAGGGCTATTGCAGTTCTGGCAGAGATTTTCGCTCCTCTGATTCCTGCTATCATTACAGGAGGTCTGATCCTGGGCTTTAGAAACTGTATTGACAGCCTTTACCTGTTTGAAAACGGGACAAAGACACTCTGCGATTTAAGCCAGTTCTGGGCGGGCGTCGACTCATTTTTATGGCTCATTGGAGAGGCTGTGTTCCATGTGGGAATTCCGGTTGGAATCTGCTGGTCGGTGGCCAAGAAGATGGGAACGACGGAGATGCTGGGCATCGTCATGGGACTTACCCTTGTTTCCAGTCAGCTGTTAAATGCCTACAGTGTGGCAGGCACGGCTGCGGCAGAGATTCCCAAGTGGGATTTCGGTTTTTTCCAGATCAATATGATCGGCTATCAGGCACAGGTGATTCCGGCTATGCTGGCGGCCTTTACCCTGGCTTATCTGGAGCGCTTTTTTAAGAAGATTGTGCCCCAGGCCATTTCCATGATAGTCGTGCCCTTCTTAAGCCTTCTGCTGGCAGTGATGGCGGCTCACTGGGTGCTGGGACCCATTGGCTGGAAGATCGGCTCTGCCATCTCTTCCGTGGTTTATGCGGGGATTACAGGCAGCTTTAAGGTGGTGTTCGCGGCAATTTTCGGTTTTGCCTATGCACCTCTTGTCATTACGGGACTTCACCATATGTCCAATGCCATTGACCTTCAGCTCTGCGCTGACTATGGCGGAACTATGCTCTGGCCCATGATTGCTCTCTCCAATATTGCGCAGGGCTCGGCCGTTCTCGCCATGATCCGTCTTCAGAAAAAGAACACCAGGGCACAGGAGGTCAATGTTCCGGCCTGCATTTCCTGCTATCTGGGTGTGACAGAGCCTGCAATTTTCGGCGTCAACCTGAAATATACCTTCCCATTTATCTGCGGCATGATTGGCTCCGCTGCGGCAGCCGTGGTTTCAGTGGCAACAGGCACCACGGCCAATGCAGTGGGAGTGGGAGGACTTCCAGGCATCCTGTCTATTCAGGTGGCCTCCATGCCGACCTTTGCCATTGCCATGGCGGCTGCCATCGTCATTCCGTTTATCCTGACCATGCTGGCAGGACAGAAGAAACTGTCAGCGGCTGACAGAGGAACGGAGGAAGGGCTGGCAGCAGAGGAGGACAAAAAAGACAGAGCAGAGCTCCAGAGCGGCGAGAAGGAGCCTAAAAAAGGTGCAGAGGTTTGTAAAAACGCGGACAGTGGGAATGGAAACGGCAAAGAAAAGGAGCATCTTGTGGCATACCTTTCCGGTAAGGTGATCCCGATTGAGGAAGTCGGAGACGGTGTGTTCTCAGCTAAAATCCTGGGAGACGGAATCGCCATCGAGCCGGAGAGCGATACAGTGGTGGCTCCTGCCAGGGTCACGGTTGCCGTGCTGATGCAGGAGTCCAGGCACGCAGTGGGACTTGTGATGGAGGATGGAAGAGAGCTTCTGATCCATGTGGGGCTTGACACGGTGCAGATGAACGGTGACGGTTTTGAGTATCTGGTAAACCAGGGGGATGTGGTGGAGGCAGGAACGCCCCTCATCCGATTTGACCGGGACAAGATTCAGAAAGCCGGAAAGCGGGCTGTTACTATTATGGCTGTGACAGACGGCACCGGCCGGGGAGCTTTAAGCTACAGAACCGGAATGGATGCACAGGCCGGAGAAACCGTTGTGGCAGAGATTGAGGAATAGAAAATCAGAGGAGAGGACAGATGAACAGCTTTAAGGATAAGGTGATATATCAGATTTACCCTAAATCCTTCCGGGATACAGATGGGGACGGACTGGGTGATTTAAGGGGAGTGACGGAAAAACTCGACTACATTCAATTTCTCGGAGCCGATTACATTTGGCTGACACCGTTTTTCATTTCTCCGCAGAATGACAATGGATACGATGTGGCGGATTATCTGTCTGTGGACCCCAGATACGGCACCATGGAGGACTTTGAGGAACTCTCGCGGGAGGCAAAAAAGAGGGGAATCGGTCTGATGCTGGACATGGTGTTTAACCACACCTCCACCGAGCATGAATGGTTTAAAAAGGCTCTGGCAGGAGATCCGGAATATATGGACTACTATATTTTCAGGGATGGGAAGGGGCAGGAACCGCCCACCAACTGGGTATCCAAATTCGGAGGAAATGCGTGGCAGTACGTGCCGGAACTGAAAAAGTGGTACCTCCACCTGTTTGATGTGACGCAGGCCGACCTGAACTGGGAAAACCCGAAGGTCAGGGAGGAGCTTAAAAAGGTGCTCCGTTTCTGGAAAGATAAGGGGGTGGAGGGATTTCGGTTTGACGTGGTAAACCTGATCTCAAAACCGGACTGCTTTCAGAACGACGAGGAGGGAGACGGCCGCCGCTTTTACACAGATAGGCCGAGAGTTCACGAGTATTTGAAGGAGCTGGTGCGGGATTCCGGCATTGACGGCATGGTGACAGTGGGAGAGATGTCTTCCACCACTCTGGAAAACTGCATCCGCTACTCTAACCCAGCGGAGCATGAGCTTTCCATGTGCTTTAACTTCCACCACCTGAAGGTGGATTACAGGAATGGAAATAAATGGGAACTGAAAGAGCCAGACCTGCAGGCGCTTAAGCAGCTGTTTAAGACCTGGCAGGAGGGGATGGAGGAGCATGGCGGCTGGAATGCCGTTTTCTGGTGCAACCACGATCAGCCCAGAATTGTGACCCGGTTTGGAGATGACAGGAAATATTGGAAAGAGTCGGCCAAAATGCTTGGGGCTTTTATCCACCTGCTGCGGGGAACGCCGTATATCTACCAGGGCGAGGAGATTGGCATGACAGATCCTCACTACCATGACATCAGCTGCTATCGTGATGTGGAGAGCCTGAATTACTACAGGATTATGCTTTCTGAGGGAAAGACAGAGGAGAAGGCCCTGAAGATTCTCGAGGCCCGCTCCCGGGACAACAGCCGTACGCCCATGCAGTGGAGCAGCGGGAAAAACGCGGGATTTTCCGAGGCAGAGCCGTGGATTAGCCTGCCGGACAATTATGAGACGATCAATGTGGAGGCCCAGAGAGAAGATAAGACCTCTGTCCTGAACTTTTACCGCAGGCTGATCCGTCTGCGAAAAGAGCACAGCGTCATCTCGGAAGGCTCCGTACGGTTCCTGGAGACGGGAAATGAAAAGGTAATTGGCTATGTCAGGGAGAATTCTCAGGAAAAGCTGACAGTGCTCTGCAATTTTTCAGGTATGTGCCAGGAATTCGAGGGTGCGAAGCAGGAGTACAGCAAAAAGGCCCGCCTGCTTGTCGGAAACTGGGAGGCAGAAACAGCACCGGCTGCCGGGACGGACAGCGCAGAGCCTGCTAAGACGCCGCTCCGGCCGTTTGAGGTGAGAGCGCTCCTGGAAGAGAAGAAGGCGTAACAGCCTAAGGAGGCAGAAGGAAATCAGCCGGCAGGCATAGGAGAGTCAAGGCAGAGAGCCAGGCAGAAAAATATACAGGCGCCAGCCGGTAAAAGGGCCGGATCAGGCATAGAAAATTCAGGCAAAAAGAAGCTGCGAATAGAAAAAATCAATAAGTAAAACAGTACCTCAGAATAAAAATAATCAAAGTCCAGTCGGGCGGGAGCATTCCTGAAAAATGCAGAAAATGCAGGAAATATAAGGGATTGCTCCCGCCCGACTGGGCTTCTGGAAGAAAAAATCAGGGAAGCTCTCCCACGAAAAAACTTTCCAATTCAGAAAAAATCCCTTTCCCTCCCCCCAGAAACTCCCCCCTGTACAGCCGAAGGACTTATGGTATAATGGCCGCAGAGCGGGCATTATACCTGCGCCGAGCCGCTGGCGCCCGAAGGGAGCCAAAACACCACTGCGGCGAGTGCGCAACCCTCGGAGAGAATAGCATATCCGAAGGATATGACATAATGGCCGCAGAGCGGGCATTATACCTGCGCAAACCGGTTTCAGCATTCACTGCTGAAAGCCGGGCGCCTAAGTTTTGCCGGAGGCTGCAGCTTTCAGCTTCCGGCATCAGATGGAATTTTAAAGACAGAGGGGAAATAAGATAGCTGTGAAAACAGCTGTTTCATAAAAGATACCAGGGAGGGGAAAACAGCATGATGAAACTGCCGGAAAATTTTGTTACATACGATGAGGCGAGAAAAGCAGGATTTATAAAGATGAAGGAGTTAAAGGAACAGGGGGCGAGAGTGGTAGGGATCTTCTGTTCCTTCGTGCCGGTAGAAATCCTGATGGCAGCGGGGGCCGTGAGCGCATCTCTTTGCGCCTCCAGTGAACAGCCGATCACTGCGGCTGAGACGAAGCTGCCCCGCAACCTCTGTCCTCTGATTAAGGCCAGCTATGGCTTTGCTCTGACAGATACCTGTCCGTATTTCTATTTCGCTGATCTGATTGTAGGTGAAACGACCTGCGACGGAAAGACGAAGATGTTTGAGCTGATGAACGAGCTGAAGGAAACCTATGTGATGCAGCTTCCGTCGGGGAGAAATGAGAGAGCGCTCAAGGCATGGAAGGAAGAAATCATCGCACTGAAGGAGAAGCTGGAGGATTTTTACGGAATTGAAATCACAGAGGAGGACATTCGCCAGGCAATCCGTATAAAAAACAGGGAGCGCCGCTCCATGCTGCGGTTTATGGAGCTTGGCAAGCTGAATCCGGCTCCCATTTCCGGCTATGAGATTGGAACCCGGGCCGATTCCCTGGCCTTTAACTTTGATATGGAGGAGAGAATCCGCCTGGTAGATGAGAGAACAGAGGAGGTTCTCAGGGACTGGGAAGAGAACTACAAAGGAAAGCCGTCGGATCGCCCGAGGATTCTTGTGACAGGCTGCCCCAATGCAGGAGTCAGAGACAAGATTATAAAGACAGTGGAAGAGATGGGCGCTGATGTGGTGGCTTTTGATTCCTGCAGCGGCACGAGAGAAAAAGTGGAGCTGGTAGATGAAAATCTTCCTGTATTTGATGCCCTGGCAAAGAAGTATCTGAATATTAACTGCTCTGTCATGAGCCCCAATACCAGCCGTATGGGTTATATAAAAGATATGATCCGGGACTATCAGGCTGATGCGGTAATTGAGATCATTCTTCAGTCCTGCCATACCTATAATATCGAGGCGCATTTTGTCAAAAGGGCAGTGGAGGAAGAAAATATTCCTTATCTGATGCTTGAGACAGATTATTCACGCTCTGATCAGGGCCAGATTGCCACAAGACTTGAGGCACTTCTGGAAACGCTGCACGGATAAAGAAGCAGAGGGCAGAAACAGAAATGCAAAGCTCATGGGAACAGGGATAAAGAAGGCCGGGATGCTGAGGCTTATAGAAAAAAACGATAGATAATCTCTGCAGATGCAAATTTTGAATGGCGAATCGTTGCAGGAATCTTGAATTTGCAGGGCATCCTGCTTATACTGGGAGAGAATGGACTGCAGATGCAGTCATGTGAGAAGCACAGGAATCAGAAGGACTGTTTTCTGTGCCGTCAGGAAACAAAGGAGACAGACAAAAGGAGAAGTACTATGAAAAAGAAATTTGCAGGTGCAGTGGCGGCGGCAGTTCTGGCGGCAGCAGTGACCGGCTGTTCAGGAAGCGCTGATACTGCAAAGGAAACGAAAGAGACAGCAGCTCAGACACAGGCAGAGACAGACGCACAGGCCTCTGAGAGCGCAGATGCAGCAGAGGAAAAAAGCGATCTGGCAGGAACGGAAATTACCGTTATGGTTCCGGACTGGGGAAATCCAGGAGAAGAGCTGCTTGCCCAGTTTACAGAGGAAACGGGAATCAGCGTAGTGATGAACGAAGTGAGCTGGGATGACATCCGGGATAAGGTATCCATTGCAGCAGTTGGCGGCAAGGCGGCAGCTGACGTAATCGAGGTAGACTGGTCCTGGGTCGGCGAGATGAACAGTGCAGGCTGGTTAGAGCCGATTGAGATGAGCGAGGAGGACATGGCCGACATGCCGTCCATGGAAACCTTTATGATTGACGGACAGATTCTGGCCGTTCCCTATGCCAATGATTACCGGATTGCCTACTATAATAAAGAGCATTTCGCACAGGCCGGGATTGACAAGGCTCCAGAGACATGGGATGAGGTTTACGAGGCCATGAAGGCTATCAAGGAGCAGGGAATCACAGAATATCCCTATGCAATGCCGATGAATGCCGACGAGTCTGCGACTACCTCTATGATGTGGATGGCATTTGCGAGAAACGGAGTTGTGTTCAACGACGACAATACACTGAATGAGGAGTCTGTATTAGACGCTCTTACCTTTGAAAACCAGATGGTTCAGGAGGGCTACACGGATCCAGCCATCAAGACAGCCACAGGAATGGATGTTTACAGAAAGATCACATCCGGGGAAGCAAGCTTCATGGTGGGCCCCACAAAATTTGTGCGCTTCTCCTCTGATCCCAACGAGTGCAGTGTGGTAGGAGATGTGGTTCCGATCATGCTTCCCGGAAAGGACAAAACGGCAGCTCAGACAATGCCTCTTCCGGAGGCTGTCGGTGTTTCCAGCTTCTCTGAGAACAAGGAAGCAGCCATGGAGTTTGTAAAATGGTACAGCTCACCGGAAACACAGAAGGCTCTCTATACAGCCAACGGCTCCATCCCCACCAGAAACAGCGTGCTGGAGGCTCTGATCGAGGACGGAACTATCACAAATCCTGGAGCGATGCTCGATATGGCCAAGCTCATCAAGTCCCCGTTCCCCAACGGTGTGCCGGACTACTATGCAGAGATGAGCAATACAATCTTCAACAACATCAACCGTATGGTGCTGGGAGAGCAGACGCCTGAGGAGGCATTTGCAGCCATGAATGAAAAGGTAAATGAACTGGCAAAATAAAAGAATCGGGAGTATAATGGAAAGGCACGGCAAAACGGCGATGCCAGACACATAAGAAACTGGTTTTAAGATACTGACACGAAAAAAGGGGATGCTGTGAGAGCCTTTCAGGAGGGCTTTTACGGCATCCCTTTTGATTGAAGGAGAATACAGAATGAGGAAAAAGAAGTCAGATGCCCTTCTCCCCTACGCGCTGCTGCTTCCTGCTGCGCTTTTGATGATCATGCTGGTATTCTATCCGGTGGCTGTGACCTTTACGTACAGCCTAAAGGAGATGAAGCTGACAGCTCCCCAGAACACCCACTTTATAGGTGCGGAAAATTACATTGAGATATTAAAATCCAGGGAATTCTGGTATGTGTTTCAGAACACAGCCTATCTGCTCGTTTTGGTAGCCGGCCTTACGACTGTATTTGGACTTCTGGTGTCCCTGATCTTAAATGCGGACACAAAGATTTCCGGACTTCTCACAGCCGCTGCCATTCTTCCCTGGGCCATGCCGCCCATTGTAAACGGCATAATCTGGAGGTTTGTGTTTCATTCCGGCTACGGGTTCATGAATAAGCTCCTGCTGATGCTGGGCCTCATAGATGCTCCCATCGAGTGGCTGGCTGACCGCTGGCTGCTTCTTACGGTAGCAGGAATTGTAGCTGCGTGGCGGAGCATTCCCTTCTGCGCTATTGTCTGTCTTTCAGGGCTCAGAACCATCCCGGAAGAACTTTACGAGGCGGCAAAACTGGATGGGTGCGGACGGATCGAATCCTTTTTTCACATAACGCTTCCGCTTTCCAGACCCTTTGTGCTTATCGGTCTTACCTCTGCCTCCATCACCGCCGTCAACCTGTTTGACGAGATTGTGGCCCTGTCCGGCTACAGTGATCTGGGAAAGAACCTCTTGATTCAAAACTATCTTACCACCTTCTCCTTTATGAACTATGGAAGAGGAAGTGCCTATACCTATCTGATTATGCTTCTCGCTGCAGTGCTGGGCTTTTTCTATCTCAGAAGTATGAACCAGGAGGAACAGGGCAGAGACAGAGGGGAAGAAAAGAAGAGAAAGAAAACAGCCCATGCCGGTTCGGACAGCCCATGGGGAGAGGAGGGGTAACGTGAAAAGACAGTCCCAAAAGAGCCGCTCCCTCAAGCGGCAGCCCTGGTATTACTGGGCGTCAGCGGCCGTTCTTCTTATTTTGACGCTGGGGCCCTTTGTCTGGGCGTTTATCGTATCCGTTACACCGGAGTATGAGATGTTTACCAATACAAAAAATATGCTGCCTGAAACCTTCGTCTGGAGCAATTACGAAAACCTGTTCAGCATGACTACAAGCCACAGTATCCGCCTGTTCAGAGGTCTCAAAAATTCCCTGACGGCGGCAGCGGTGACCCTTGTCATCGGAGTTCCCCTGGCGCTGATCACGGCATATACCCTCACCAAGATGGAATTCCCGGGGAGAAAATGGTTCAAGAATGCACTTCTGATCACGATGGTGATCCCTGTATTTGCGACCATCATTCCTCTGTTCCGGATTTTTGTGGAGCATGATCTGTTAGACCGCCAGTTCTGGCTGGCTCTGGTCTATGTGAGTTCCTTTCTGCCCATGAGCACCTGGCTGATGTGCAATTATTTTTCCACCATACCCAGAGAAATTCTGGAGGCGGCCAGAGTGGATGGCTGCGGAAATCTGGGAACATTTTTTCGGATTGTACTTCCCGTTTCCGGGCCTGTGATTCTGGCCTGCTCGCTCATTATGTTTCTGAGCGCGTGGAACCAGTTCCAGATTCCGCTGATTCTGGCATCCTCCCTGGAGACAAAGCCGGCTGCCATCGTTACCAGCGAATTTATGACAAAGGATTCCATTCAGTATGGTCTGACAGCTGCCGGAGGTCTGATCGCCATCATCCCGCCGGCTGTCCTGGCGCTTCTGTTCAGACGATTTCTGGTAAGCGGAATGATGGGAGGAGCTGCAAAGGGATAATGAGTGAAATTATTAAATAAATATAAACCGTCCCAATTTTCTTGACAGCAGTAAAAAAAGTAAATATAATAACACCGTAACATATTTAACAATTATGTAACAATTAGAAAGAAAAAGTTAATAACTTTTGAAAAATACAAGTGGACGGAAACGAAAGCATTAGAAGATAAGACGGTGTGAGAGAAAAGTCACGGCTGAGGGCCGAATAAAGATGTCAGGAGTTTCGGGATGATTAAAAGTAAAGGATTAAAGCTGTTGGGAATGTTTTGCGTTTGTTCTGCTGTGTGTCTGATGAATCCGGCTGCAGCCAGAGCTGATGAGGCACAGACGGGTACAGATGAAGGCTCTGCGGTGGTGACGGTGGAAGCCCAGGAGCTCTCCCTCTATTCAGGGAAGAGCCAGGAATCCGAAGTAGTCGGACAGGCAGTTCAGGGTGATACATACGAAGTAGTTGAGGAGAGCAGTGACGGCTGGGTAAAGATTTGCTCCGAGGACGGAACGGAAGGATATCTTCTGGCAGACGGCAAATCTGCAGTGATCAGCGAAGACGGACAGGCTGCGGAGGAAGAGTCAGACATCAGGCAGGACGTGGTGGACTATGCCCTTACTTTCCTCGGAAATCCGTATGTGTACGGCGGCTCTGATCCGAACACAGGAACGGACTGTTCCGGTTTTACCAGCTATGTGCTGGAACATGCAGGAGGCGTTGACATGAACCGTTCCTCCCGCTCCCAGGCTACCCAGGGGACTCCGGTGAGCGCAGAGCAGATGCAGCCGGGAGATCTGGTGTTCTATGCAAACGGAAGCCGGATCAATCATGTGGGCCTTTACATAGGAGACGGCCAGATCGTCCATGCATCCACAGAAAAGACAGGCATCAAGATTTCACCGTGGACTTACAGAAATCCGGTGAAAATTGTCAATGTTCTCGGATAATGATTTTGGAAACAGAAGAAATAGAAAGGCAGCGACCCTCCGGAGACGAACCGGACTGGGGCCGCTGTCCTTTTTTTCTATAACAGGAAACTTCGTTCCCTGTTATAGAAAAATGCTCCGCTGGGATCGCACTGGGTTGGAGAGGAAAATGACGTTGATGCGCACTCGCACGCAAGGTAGATGTTGCCTGAAGGCAACCGCGCTCGGCGCGAGTGTGCGCCAAGGCGCACACTTTTTTATTTTCGGAAAAAAATGGAAGTTTTTTCTGCATAAAGGAGCATTTCAAAAGCCATACTGACTGTGTAGTCATTAAAGTTAGGAGGTAATGAACATGGCAAACAGAAACAGCTACAATGCAGACGACTGCAGAAACAATTCTCAGAACAGCAGCCAGAATAAGTCACAGAACAGATCCCAGAATACCGGCAAGGACAATTACAGGGACAGCTACAGGGATTCTTACAGAGATTCCTCAAAAAACAGCAGCAGAAACAGCTCCAATGACTGCGACAACAGCAGCCACAATAATTATTAAGAGCTGAAAGCCTGTTTCTGCTGTAAGGAGTCTGCAGTCTGAAGAAGGGCTGAAGCAATTTCCCGAAAGGGTATGGGCAGATGCAGGAAGTGTGTACCATCGGTTTGAGAAATTTAGAAAAATACCAGGACTGAAGGAAAATACTGCTGAAAAAATACGGCATCATCGGACACGAAGCACAAATGGGGAAGGCCGCCCCGCAAAGACTCTGCCTCTGTTTGGCAGCTTTTGCGGGACGGCTTTTTCCTGCACAGAAGGGGCTGAAGGATGGAGGAACACAGAGTACAGGCTGTGAATATAATAGGGTAAAGAGGACATGGAGAAACGGCAATGTATCAGATGATACCAGTCAGGCGGCTTGACATGTTTCTCGACCGGGGCTTTCCGGGCACAATTGTCGATCTGAGAAGTCCCGCCGATTACCGCCGTTCACATATCAGAGGAGCGATTAACCGGGAGCTGGAGAGCCTCCTCGAGAATCCCCAGGAGATTCCATGCGACCGACCTGTGCTGTTTTACTGCGCCAGAGGAAGCGAGAGTTTAAAGGCCAGCATCCGCTTCTCACGGATGGGCTATCAGGTATTTGACGTGGCCAACGGCCTTTCCTACTACCGGGGACATAATCTGGTCTGCGGAGGATTTTCCCAGGAGCCCTTTGATCCAGGCGGAAAAGTGCATTGACAGGAGAAAGTGCTTAAATTAGAATAAGAGTTGCGGATAAACCATAAGAAAGTATTGAAATAAGAAAGATAAGAGGAAACAGTTTTGGAGCGATTTGAACTGATTGCCCCCTGCCACTTCGGCCTGGAGGCAGTTTTAAAAAAAGAGATCACCGATTTAGGCTATGAGATCACCCTGGTGGAAGATGGCCGCGTAACCTTCGAGGGGGATGCGGAGGCCATCGCCAGGGCGAATGTATTTCTCAGGACAGCAGAGAGAGTGCTTTTAAAGGTGGGCAGCTTTACGGCAGTGACCTTTGACGAGCTGTTTGAAAAGACGAGAGCACTCCCGTGGGAGCGGTACATACCAAGGGACGGCAAGTGCTGGGTGGCCAAGGCGTCTTCCATTAAAAGCAAGCTGTTCAGCCCTTCGGATATTCAGAAGATTATGAAGAAGGCTATTGTGAGGAGACTTCAGGAGGAGTATGATCTGGGGCAGCAGCTTCTGCCGGAGACAGGGAGCCAGTACCCGCTTCGGGTATTTCTGTTTAAAGATCAGGTGACAATCGGCATTGACACCAGCGGTGATTCACTCCACAAACGGGGGTACCGGACGCTGACCAGCAAGGCTCCTATCACGGAGACGCTGGCTGCAGCCCTGATCCTTCTGACTCCATGGAAAAAGGACAGAATTTTAGTGGATCCGTTCTGCGGAAGCGGAACCTTCCCCATTGAGGCTGCCATGATTGCGGCCAATATGGCTCCGGGAATGAACCGCTCCTTCCTGGCTGAGAGCTGGAGAAACCTGGTTCCCAGGAAGCACTGGTACAATGCTGTGGACGAGGCCACAGAGCTGCTTGATGACAGTGTGGAGGTGGACATCCAGGGCTACGATGTGGATGGGGAGATCGTGCGGGCTGCCAGGGAGAATGCAAAGCGGGCCGGAGTGGATCACCTGATTCATTTCCAGCAGCGTCCGGTGTCAGAGCTTAGCCATCCGAAAAAATACGGCTTTATTATCTCCAACCCGCCCTACGGCGAGAGAATTGAGGAGAAAAAGAACCTGCCTGAGCTGTACCGCCAGATTGGAGAAAGGTTCAGGGAACTGGATTCCTGGTCCATGTACCTGATTACTTCCTATGAAAATACAGAAAAGTATATTGGAAGGAAGGCGGACAAAAACAGGAAGATTTACAATGGAATGATGAAAACGTATTTCTATCAGTTCCTGGGGCCGAAGCCGCCGAGGCGGAAGGCGGGAGAGAAGATTGAGGAGTAAACAGTTTGTACTATTGCTGACGGTGATTTTTACAGCTTTCTGTGCGCTGAATTTCAGCGTTCTTTCTTCTGTGGAGGATGTGAAGAAGGGAGAAACTGCCGGAAGTTATCCGGAGGAATGGTACGAAATGGTGTCTGAGGAGGCCAACAGAAAAGGAATCAGAATTTTTGTGGACGGTGAAGAGAAAAAGATGTCACACCCTGCTGTCATGACGGCCACCGGCAGCTTTCTGCTCCCTGTCTCAGAGCTTACAGAGGTTTTTTCCTGCACTGCACACATTTACGGACAGACCTCTCTGGTTATGGAGAAAAATACGGTGATGGCAGAAATCATCATGGGAGAAAAGCGGATGACAGTGACAGAAGCTTCCCAAAAGGACAGCCATGCAGGTCAGACCGGCGTTTTCGAGGGGATGGAACAGTCCGAAAAGCGTGATGTGGCTCTGTCTGATGCTATCACGAAAGAGGAGGGAGAACTGTGGGTTTCTGCCCAGGCAGTCTCGGAAGCATTTTCTTATGAGATGAGCTGGGAGCCAGATGAGAATATTCTCTCCTTCACCGGTTTAAGGCCGGAGCTTGAGGAGCTTCCGGAGGTTTACGACTACAGGCTGAGAGGGAGGGCACCGACGGTGAAAAACCAGGGAAGCCTTGGAACCTGCTGGGCTTTTGCCTCACTGATGGCTCTGGAGAGCCGGCTGCTGCCGGAAAAATCCTTTGACTTTTCTGAGGATCACATGTCCATCAGGAACAGTTTCCGCATGAACCAGAACGACGGCGGGGAGTACACCATGTCCATGGCCTATCTTCTGGCCTGGCAGGGACCGGTGCTGGAACAGGACGATCCCTACGGGGACAGCTGGTCGCCGCCTGGCCTTACTCCGGTGCGCCACGTTCAGGAGATACAGGTCCTGCCGAAGAAGGATTATGAGGCAATCAAGAGAGCCGTCTATTTTACGGGAGGGGTGCAGAGTTCTCTCTACACTTCCATGGCCGATGGGGAGGAAAACTCAGAGTATTATAATAAGGAAGAAGGAGCCTACTGCTATGCGGGAAACAGAAAACCCAACCACGATGTTGTAATTATCGGCTGGGATGATCGCTATCCGAAAGAAAATTTTCCGGTTCCTCCAGAAGGAGACGGGGCTTTTATCTGTGCCAACAGCTGGGGAGGAGCGTTCGGGGACGAGGGATACTTTTACGTGTCTTACTATGATTCCAACATCGGAATTCACAATATTCTTTACAGCCGCGTGGACACCCCGGACAATTACGACCACATTTACCAGACCGATCTGTGCGGCTGGGTAGGGCAGCTTGGATACGGGAAAGAGGAGGCCTTCTTTGCAAATATCTATGAGGCCAGGGAGGATGAAGAGCTGTGCGCCGTCGGCTTTTATGCTACCGATCAGGATACCCAGTACGAGGTCTATGTGGTAAATGATGCCTCCGGAAGCGCTGATTTCGGGCGAAGGAAATCCGTGGCCAGAGGCAGGATAGAGAACGCCGGCTTTTATACCATAGATATTGAACACCCTGTGGATCTGAAAAAGGGAGAGCGCTACGCAGTGATTGTGAGTATCCGCACACCGGGTTCTGTCCATCCCGTTGCCATCGAGTACAATGGGCCTGACCTGCCGACGCAGGTGGATTTAAGCGATGGGGAAGGCTATATCAGCCTTCGCGGAACTGCCTGGGATCGGGTGGAAACCGAGCAGAGCTGCAATGTGTGCCTGAAAGCCTACACCAGGACTGTCAGGGGACAGTGAACGGGAGCGATACAAAGGAAAAACAGTAAATAAAGGCAAAAGAGCCGTAAAGCAGAGACAGTAAATTGGAATCTGCGGAAAAATATGGAGTAAAGTACAGGAGGAGAGACATGGCAGAAAAACTTATTTTTGCGACATCCAACCAGGGAAAGCTGAGAGAAATCCGCCTGATTCTGGGAGATTTGGGAATGGAGGTTATTTCCATGGCTGAGGCCGGATTTCACGGCGATATTGAGGAGAACGGAAAGACGTTTGCGGAAAACGCAGCTATCAAGGCCAGAGCAGTGTGGGAGAAAACAGGAGGGCTGGTTCTGGCGGATGATTCGGGCCTCGTCATTGATTATCTGGGCGGGGAGCCGGGCGTCTATTCTGCCAGGTATATGGCAGATGCCTCCTATTCGGAGAAAAACCGTGTTTTGATTGAGCGCCTTGCGGGGGCAAAGGAGGAGGAGAGAAGCGCGCGCTTTGCCTGCGCCATCGCAGCTGTGCTGCCGGACGGCAGGGAGCTTCTCACAGAGGCGTACATGGAGGGAAGGATCGCCTATGAGCCTGCCGGCAGCGGCGGTTTTGGCTATGACCCGATTCTGTATCTGCCGGAATATCAGAAAACTTCCGCAGAGCTTGACATAGAAGAAAAAAACAAGATCAGCCACAGGGGAAAGGCCCTGGAGCTGATGAAGGAAAAACTGAAAGAGGCACTTGGGGGAATGGAGAAATGAAAATTTTAATTGTGAGCGATACACACCGCCGCAACGGAAATCTACAGGAGGTGATAGAACAGACAGCTCCGTTTGATATGCTGATTCATCTGGGGGACGGCGAGGGCAGTGAAGAACTGATTACATCCTGGTGCTTGGAGCAGAACCAGAACTGTGAGGTGCACATGGTTCTCGGGAACAACGACTTTTTTTCCTGCCTTGACAGGGAAAAGGAGATTTCCATAGGGCCGTATCGGGCATTTCTCACACACGGCCATTTCTACAGTGTGTCGGTCGGGCCGGAGCGTCTGGAGGAAGAAGCGCGCTCCAGAGGCGTAGATATCGCCATGTTTGGACACACCCACAAGCCTTTTCTGGAAGACAGGAACGGCATCACGGTTCTGAACCCGGGCAGCTTGTCCTTCCCCCGCCAGGAGGGAAGAAGGCCCAGCTACATGATTATGGAAGTGGACGGCTCGGGAAAGGCTTCTTTCCAGATTTGTTTTCTGTAGAACATGCGTAAAGAAAGTAAAAAAAGGAAAAAAGAAGATCTGCCAGGCAGAGAAGCAAACAGGAGGGGGGAGCGCAGCGCACAGCTCTCCTCTTTTAATTTGATAGAGGAGAAAAAATTGAAGAAAAAAGTCTCCTGACGGGCACGGGAGGATGAGAACAGGAAAAAGAATAATTTATGAAAACAGTCATGTATAACATGAAAAAAGGAGCTATATTGAAAATTGACTCTACAATTTTCAGATAAAACTGGTAAAATATGGATTAAAATTAGACGCAAAAACCTGCAAAAAATGTTGACATTAGGGTTGCCATAGTATATAATAATCCTTGCTTGAAACGAAGCGGTTCAGAAAAAACTTCTGAAAGAAAGCTTCCATAAAAAAGCATCCATATCGGATGACGGGGTGTGGCTCAGTTTGGCTAGAGCGCCTGGTTTGGGACCAGGAAGTCGCAGGTTCGAATCCTGTCACCCCGATGGATATGCGGGTGTAGTTCAATGGTAGAACACCAGCCTTCCAAGCTGGATACGTGGGTTCGATTCCCATCACCCGCTCTGTGCAGAAGCGAAAGCAGATGCACAAAAGCAGTTGGCGGTTCGTCAGCGGCAGGAAAAAGTGAAAATGTCAACTGGTTTGGCAGTCTACACAATTAAAAATATGAGTCTGTAGCTCAGCTGGATAGAGCAACGGCCTTCTAAGCCGTGGGTCGGGGGTTCGAATCCCTTCAGGCTCGTCGAATCCGAAAGGATTGACTCCCTTCGGATTCATTTTATGGTGGGTATAGCGCAGTTGGTTAGCGCGCCAGATTGTGGCTCTGGAGGCCTAGGGTTCGAATCCCTATACCCACCTTCCCTGAACAGGGTTTTGTTGGGCTATCGCCAAGCGGTAAGGCACAGGACTTTGACTCCTGCATCACGTTGGTTCGAATCCAACTAGCCCAGTTTACAGCTATGGGGTATTAGCTCAGTCGGTAGAGCACTTGACTTTTAATCAAGTTGTCCGGGGTTCGAATCCCCGATGCCTCATCCTTGAAAGTAAGCGGAAAACCTTTAAAAAGGTTTTCCGCTATTTTTGTATCACGGTGAAAGAAGGGCAGATATGAAGAAACCTCTTATTATCAATATTCAGAAGTTTTCCGTCCACGACGGAGACGGAATCAGGACAACTGTATTTTTCAAGGGCTGTCCCCTTTCCTGCAGGTGGTGCCACAATGCGGAGAGCAGATCCTGGAACCGGGAGCTGATGTTCTTTTCCGAGCGGTGCTCCGGCTGCGGAAGATGCGCTGCGGTCTGTCCGGAGAAGGGGATTGCAGTAAAAGAACAGGAAGGCGGAATGCAGAAAATCGCTGTCACAGACAGGGCTCTCTGTACAGCCTGCGGAAGCTGTACCGACTTCTGTATCTCCAATGCGAGGAGCATCGTCGGGGAGGAGATGGAGGCGGAGGAACTGGTGAGAATCCTCAGGCAGGACCGCCAGTTTTACGAGGATTCCGGCGGCGGAGTCACTCTGTCAGGCGGGGAGGCTATGGCTCAGGATATGGACTATATGGAGAACCTTCTTGTGAGGCTGCAGTCCGAGGGAATCCCTGTCAATATGGATACCTGCGGGGAGGCTCCCTTCGAGAGGTTTGAGCGGGTGCTTCCCTATATTCATACCTTCCTGTACGATATTAAGGCTGTGACGCCTGAGCTCCACCGGGAATACACAGGCGTTTCCAACGAGAGAATCCTGGAAAATCTCAAGAACCTGACCCTTGCCGGAGCCAGAGTCCATATAAGAGTTCCCGTCATTCCCGAAGTCAACGGAGACGATGAGGAGATGGGAAAAATCATCCGTTTCGTAAAGGAATATGCAAAGCCCGTTAAGATCAGCCTGCTGCCCTACCACAACACAGGAAAAGACAAGGCTGTGCGGGTTGGAGCCGAGAGCATGGAATTTTCCGTTCCCACGGGAGAGCGGATGGAGGAGCTGAAGGCCCTCTGGCTGCAGGCGGGCTTTCGGGAGGGAGAGGTACAGATCGGCGGATAAGCCGTAAGGGACAGTCCGGAAGGATGCTTTAATAAAGGAAAAACACTGCACACAGAATTATCCTGAAAAGGCTTTTTATATAAAGAAAGAATCGATCATACACAGTGGAGGAGGAGCAGAATGGAAGAGAGAGGAATGAATGAGCGCATCAGAATGCTCAGAAGACAGAGCGAAAACACGGAGCCGAGAATCTGTCTGGAGCGGGCGGTGCTGGAAACAGAGGCCTATAAAAAGTATGAGGGCTCTATCTCTGTGCCGGAGATGAGAGCTTTGGCTTTTCTGCATTTTATGGAGAACCGGAAGCTGTGCATCAGCGACGGGGAGCTGATCGTAGGGGAGAAGGGGGACGGCCCTCAGTCTGCGCCCACCTTCCCGGAGCTGTGCTGCCACACCGTGGAGGACATGAGGATCATGAACGACAGGGAGCTGATTTCCTTTCAGGTGACGGAAAGGGATCTGAAAATCCAGGAGGAGATTATTCCCTTCTGGGAGAAGCGCTCCATCCGACACAGGATTCTCTCGTCTATGTCCGAGGAGTGGAAGGCATGCTACAGCGCAGGAATTTTCACAGAATTTATGGAGCAGAGAGGGCCGGGACATACAGTTGGCTCGGAAAAAATCTATCAGAAAGGCTTTTTGGATTATAAGAAGGACATTCAGGATGCCCTGGATGCTCTGGACTATGCCGGCGATCTGCAGGCACTGAAAAAGCGGGAGCAGTTGACTGCCATGAGTATCTGCTGTGACGCGATTATGACTCTGGGGAGAAGGTATGCGGCCCTTGCCAGAGAGATGGCAAAGCAGGAGAGGGATGAAATAAGGAGGCAGGAGCTTCTTCAGATCGCTGAAAACTGCGATGTAGTTCCGGCTCACAGGCCAGAGACCTACTGGCAGGCGATCCAGATGTACTGGTTTGTCCACCTGGGAGTGACCACAGAACTGAACCCGTGGGATGCCTACAGCCCGGGGCGCCTTGACCAGCATCTGTATCCGTTCTACAGAAAGGATGTAAAAGAAGGAATCCTGGATGACGAGAAAGCCAAGGAGCTTCTGGAATGCCTCTGGGTAAAATTCAACAACCAGCCGGCGCCTCCCAAGGTGGGCGTGACTCTGAAGGAGAGCGGAACCTACACCGACTTTGCCAACATCAACACAGGGGGAATCACGCCGGAGGGAGAGGATGGGGTAAACCCGGTCAGCTATCTGATTCTGGACTGTATGGATGAGATGCGCCTGCTTCAGCCCAGCTCCAATGTGCAGATCAGCCGGAAGACCCCTCAGAAATTTCTGAAAAGGGCCTGTGAGATTTCCAGGAAGGGATGGGGACAGCCAGCCTTTTACAATACGGAGGAGATTATCCAGGAGCTGTTAAATGCGGGAAAATCCATCGAGGACGCCAGGCGGGGAGGCACCAGCGGCTGTGTGGAAACGGGAGCCTTTGGAAACGAGGCCTATATCCTGACCGGCTATTTCAATCTCCCGAAGGTGCTTGAGATTACCCTGAACAATGGCTGGGATCCGGTTGCGAAAAAACAGCTGGGCCTGAAACTGGGAAATGCAGAGGATTTCCGCTCCTACGAGGAGCTGTTTGAGGCATACAAAAAGCAGATGGAGTATTTTATTGACATAAAAGTGAAGGGCTCCAACGTGATCGAGGCCATCTATGCCAACTACATGCCGGCTCCTTTCCTGTCCATCATCACAAACGACTGTATTAAAAAGGGAATGGACTACAACGCCGGAGGAGCCCGCTATAACACCAATTACCTGCAGGGCGTGGGGATCGGAACCATCACCGATTCTCTGGCAGCGATCCGGTACCATGTGTTTGAGAAAAAGGACATCGGTATGGGAGAACTGATGGAGGCGCTCCACCGCAATTTCGAAGGCTTCGAGGTGATCCGCCACCTGCTCACAGACCGCTCGCCCAAGTATGGAAATGACGATGACTATGCAGACGAAATTATGAAGGAAGTGTTCAGAAGCTACCGGGAGGCCGTAACCGGAAGGCCCAACAGCAGGGGAGGCCAGTGGAGGATCAATATGCTTCCCACCACCTGCCATGTCTATTTCGGGGAGGTGATGGAGGCTGCGCCAAACGGAAGGCTGGCTGGGAAACCGCTGTCAGAGGGAATTTCACCGAGCCAGGGAGCAGATGTCCACGGGCCGACGGCCGTGATCCGCTCAGCGTCCAAGATGGATCAGATCAGCACAGGGGGAACTCTGCTGAACCAGAAATTCACCCCGTCCAATGTGGCCGGGGAGAAGGGGCTCGACAACATGGCAAGCCTGGTGCGCACCTATTTCAACCTGGACGGCCACCACATTCAGTTCAATGTCATTGACCGCCAGACGCTTCTGGAGGCTCAGAAGCATCCGGAAGACTACAGGGATCTCATTGTCCGGGTTGCCGGCTACAGTGACCATTTCCGGAATCTCAGCAGGGCTCTTCAGGACGAGATCATCGCGAGGACGGAGCAGAGCTTTAATTAGAGAATGTGCTGTCAATTTCCTGTGAAATCTGTTACAATAGAGTTCGTTTCCTTTAATACGCCGTATTTTCTGCTGAATAGAGGGGAGAATACGGAAAATTTCACAGGAGGATAGGAGTATGGAACAGTTTTTTAAACTCAAGGAGCATGGAACGGATGTCAAGACAGAAGTGATTGCCGGAGTGACCACCTTTATGACAATGGCCTACATTCTGGCAGTGAATCCGTCCATGCTGGGCCCGGAAGGCGCCGGGATGGATTCAGGGGCAGTATTTACTGCGACGGCTCTGGCTTCAGCCCTTGCCTCATTTTTGATGGCGCTGTTTGCCAATCTGCCCTTTGTGCTGTCTGCCGGTATGGGACTGAATGCCTATTTTGCCTATACGGTCTGCGGAAGCATGGGGTATAGCTGGGAGGTTGCCCTGACGGCTGTGTTTGCGGAGGGAATTATTTTTATCATCCTCTCCCTCACCAATGTCCGGGAGGCTCTCTTCAATGCGATTCCGGCCACCCTCAAGATCGCAGTGGCAGTGGGAATTGGCCTTTTCATCACGTTTATCGGCCTGCAGAATGCCCACATTGTGGTGGATTCTTCCACCCTTGTCACGGTCTTTTCTTTCCGCGGCTCTGTGGAGGCCGGAACCTTTCAGTCAGAGGGGATCACCGTTCTTCTGGCTTTAGTCGGAATTATCATTACGTCGGTGCTTCTCATAAAGAGAGTGAAGGGAAACATTCTGATCGGAATCCTCGCCACCTGGATTCTGGGAATGATCTGCCAGGCTGTGGGGCTCTACGTTCCGAATCCGGAGGCCGGATTCTACAGCCTTTTCCCAAGCGGAGTGTTCTCCATGCCGGCAAGTGTGGCCCCCACTTTCATGAAGCTGGACTTCTCCGTTGTGGGAACGCTGAACTTTGTGGTTGTTATGTTTGCATTCCTGTTCGTGGACATGTTTGACACCCTGGGGACTCTGATCGGCTGCGCATCCAAGGCAGACATGCTTGATAAGGATGGAAAACTGCCGCAAATCAAGGGAGCTCTGTTTGCAGATGCCGTCGGAACGACAGTGGGAGCTGTTCTGGGAACCTCCACCATCACAACATTTGTGGAATCCTCATCCGGCATTGCTGAGGGAGGAAGAACGGGACTGACCTCGATTGTAGCAGGTGGACTCTTTCTGATTGCCCTGTTCCTTTCACCGGTCTTTCTGGCGATCCCGTCCTTTGCCACAGCTCCGGCTCTTGTAGTGGTAGGATTCCTGATGATGCAGCAGGTGGTAAAGATTGAGTGGGAGAATCTGGTGGAGGCCATCCCGGCCTTTATTGCCATTTTTGCCATGCCGTTCATGTACTCCATCTCCGAGGGAATCGCCATGGGCGTTATCTCCTATGTGCTGATTCATCTTCTGGCAGGAAAAGCCAGGCAGAATACACCGCTGATGTATGTGCTGGCGCTTCTGTTTGTGCTGAAGTATATTTTCCTCTAAAATGGAGCTGCGGCGGCTGTCTCCTGAGGCAGAGGAAAAGCTTTGCTTTACTTTTCAGGGAAGGCTCTGGCTGAGGACCCGTCCGGATGACTGTCCGGCCGGGCTCTCCTCAGGGCAGAGCAGGTACAGGCAGGAAAAGCAGACAAATCCACGTTATGCTCAATCGTGCTGCTGATGAAATGAGAAAAAAGAGTTCTTTTTTTGCAAACAGTATCATATCATATTGCAGGGAGCAGCTGTGGCAGACAGTGCAAACAAATTTGGTAAAAAGCATAAAAAATTTGAAAATTCTGCTTGAATAAATGCGAAAAAGTGGTATACTAGCACTATGCAGATATGGTTCATCGGTAGAACGCTAGCTTCCCAAGCTGGAAAGGCGGGTTCGACTCCCGTTATCTGCTCTTTTTATTTGCCCCTGTAAATACTGGATTTTTCCTTTATTTACAGGGGTTTTGCTTTTGCAGCCTGAAAAAATATTACAGTATTAAGGAGCATGTTTTCGGCACTTTTGCAGCACGGATGCAGGGTGCAGCCACATGCCTCTCAGTACCGGTTCTTGTTTTTTAAGATTCATGTGAAAATTCTTTCTTTTCTCCACAGATTGTCGTAAAATAGAAAAAATTAAAAATACTCTGAAAGGAGCCATAGTATGACAAAAGAAGAACTTACTCTGGAAATCATTGACCGGTTAAAGAAGGAATATCCGGATGCGGACTGCACACTGGACTACAATGACGCCTGGAAGCTCTTGGTCAGCGTCCGTCTGGCAGCCCAGTGCACAGATGCCAGAGTGAATGTGGTGGTAAAGGATTTATATGAGAAATTTCCGGATGTGAACGCCCTTGCAGAGGCGCCGGTGGAGGAAATTGAGGCGATTGTGAGGCCCTGCGGCCTGGGGCACAGCAAGGCAAAGGATATCAGCGCCTGCATGAAAATGCTCAGGGATCAATTTGACGGCAGGGTTCCCGACAGCTTTGACGCCCTGCTGTCTCTGCCCGGCGTGGGGAGAAAAAGCGCGAACCTGATTATGGGAGATGTGTTCGGGAAGCCGGCGATAGTCACCGATACCCATTGTATCCGGCTGGTGAACCGCATGGGACTTGTGGACGGAATCAAGGAGCCTAAAAAGGTGGAGATGGCGCTCTGGAAGCTGGTTCCGCCTCAGGAGGGAAGCGATTTCTGCCACCGCCTTGTCTACCACGGGAGGGACATATGCACAGCGAGAACGAAGCCCCACTGCGACAGGTGCTGTCTGGCAGATATATGTGCCAAGAACGGCGTATAGGGAAAACGGGCAGTGCTGACAGAGGACGGCACGCTGAGGATAGAACTGGTGCCTTTCATTTAAAGCAGGAACAGCTCCCCTCCTGTGAAACTTTGCCAGCGAAGACTTTTCAGATCAAACTGCAAATTTTTTGAAGTTATCAGCTCACATGGCTCGTTTCAAAAAATAGAAGGCTTATGACTGCCCTGAGAGACAGGGCAGAGGGCAGCTTTCTTAAGAACAGGAAAACCAGAAGGAACAGAATCATTTGAAGGAGCAGAATCAGCTGGAGGGGCAGGAAGCAGAAATGAGGTATAAAAGTCAGATGGAAGAAATAAAGAAAAAGGGCCGTGCGGACAGCAGGGATAAATCAGAAAAGGACAGAGGCACAGAAATGAAACCCGGCACAGAGAAAGCCATGTTTGCAGAAGAAAAAAGTGAGGAGGAGATGGAGCAGGAGCTGGAGACGCTCCTGAATCAGCCCCAGGAGCAAAAAAAGAAGAGGCGCTCTCCTCTGGCAGCTGTAAAAAATATCAGGAACTGGTCTCCGAAAAAGAAAAAGTGCGGTGCGGCAGTTCTGGCCGTGGCAGCGGCAGTTCTCGTGCTCCGGGCTTTGGCAGGAGGAAAAAGCAGCGCGCCGGCGGTGGCATCTATGCCGCTTGAGAGGGGAGATGTGGTTTCTACCCTGTCTCTGACAGGGCCGATTTCCGGTACAGACAGCGCAGATGTGGTTTCCAATCTCCACGCCGAGGTTCTGGAAATCCGGGTAAAGGAGGGCGATCGCGTGGAGAAAGGCCAGGTTCTGGCTGTTCTGGACCGCACAGATGCCCAGAAGGAAGTGGATATTGCCCAGAATTCCTATGAGCTGGCTGTCAGCGAGTACAATGAAAATATCCGCGACACGAGAAACGGATATGAGAAGGCGGTGCAGGACTACAACACAGCCAAGCTGAATTATGACAGAAACAAGGTGCTGTTTGAGTCAGGCGCTGTCTCCTCGGCTGAGTTTGAGGCTGTAAGCAATGGGCTGAATGATGCCAGGAGAGAGATGGAGAGCTATACAGTGGAAAACGGCCAGGCAGTGCCGGATAAGTCCTATGAGCTGAAGGTGCAGTCTGCCCAGTTTGAGCTGGATCAGAAGAAGAAGGATCTGGAGGAGACAGAGGTGGAAAGTCCCATAGCCGGAACGGTGGTGCGTGTGAATTCCAAGGTGGGCCAGTTTGCGGACAAGCCGGAGGATGAAAAGCCCATGTTCATTGTAGAAAACCTCGATCAGCTTGAGATGGAGCTCCAGGTCAGCGAGTATTCGGTGGGAGATATTTCTGTAGGACTTCCGGTAGAAATCACAGCTGATATTCTGGACGGAAGGACGGTGAAGGGAACGGTTTCCTCCATCTCCCCCACAGGAGAGGAGAAGGTGGGAAGCGGGTCCACGGAACGTGTAGTTCCCACTACTGTGACCATTGATGATCCGAAGAGCGGACTGATTGCCGGGATCACAGCCAGGGCCACGGTGGTGACGGAGAGGGCTGAAGATGTATTTAAAATTCCCTCCTCTGCGATTCTTACGGAGGAGGATGGAGGAAAACAGATTGCAGTTTTGAAGGAGGGGACGAACCTGGTTCATCTTATCCCTGTGACCACTGGAGTTGAGAGCGATCTGGAAACGGAGATTGCTGCAGCTGCAGGGGAGGAGCTGACAGAGGGAATGACCGTGCTTCTGTCCCCTGAGGGACTTTCCGAGGGAATGGAAGTGGTGCCGGTATGATAAGAGCAAAAAAGAGCTGTGAGGAAAAGAAAAAAAGAGAAAATACGGCGGGACAGCTCTGTCCTGGAAGCAGGGGATTTAAGCTCAGCCAGAAAGCAGAGAGAGCGGCCCGGAAAGCCGGGACGCTGTTTGCAGCCGGGAGAAAAAACGGACGGACAGCCGGGACAGGGACAGATGAGCTGATCAAAGTTGTAAATCTGTGCAAGATATACGATACAGGAGCTATGAAGGTTGTGGGCCTCAGAAATATAAACCTGACCATAAAAAGAGGCGAGTTTGTCGCTATCATGGGACAGTCAGGTTCTGGCAAATCTACCTTTATGAATATCCTGGGCTGTCTGGACCGGCCTCTGATCGGCCATTACTACCTGGACGGCATTGATATCAACGCCATGGATGACAGGATGCTCTCCCGGATCAGAAATCAGAAGATAGGCTTCGTATTCCAGTCTTTCAACCTGATTTCCAGAACCACGGCCAGAGAGAATGTGGAGCTTCCCATGACCTACGCCCATGTACCCAAGCATGAGAGAAGGGAGAGGGCTATACGGCTGCTGGAACGTGTGGGGCTGGGGGCAAGGACGGAGCACATGCCAAATGAGATGTCCGGCGGCCAGCGCCAGCGGGTGGCGATTGCCAGAGCCCTTGCCAATGATCCGCCTCTGATTCTGGCGGATGAGCCCACCGGAAACCTGGATACGGCGGCTTCTCTGGAGATTATGGAGCTCTTTTCAGAGCTTCACAGGGAGGGGGCTACGGTGGTTGTCGTCACCCATGAGGAGGATATAGCAGCCTTCACGGAACGCATTATCCGCTTCCGGGACGGGCGGATCATAAGCGACGAGAGGAGAGGAAGGACCGGCCGGGAGGATACGCCGAAGGAGGTGGAGGAATGTTAATTGAAAATATGAAGATGGCTTTCTCTGCCCTGCGGGCCAACAAGCTGCGCTCTTTTCTTACGATGCTGGGCATCATTATAGGAATCGGCTCCGTTATCTCCATCGTTTCCATCGGAGACACCATGAGAGAGCTGTTTTCCAGCCTGTACAGAGATGTGGGAGTGACGCAGGCCTATGTGTCCATCGGCTACTGGGTGGATGATGTGAGGGAGAGCGACTATTTTACCATGGATGATCTGGAGAAAATTAAGAATGTATTTGGGGACCAGATTGCCTATATTGACAGCTCCATGAGTACCTCGGCCGAGGCCGTCTCAGGGGCGGACAAGATGGAGTTTGACTATGAGGGAATTGACTGCAATTACATCGATGTCCAGCCGGTAGATATTTTATATGGAAGATATCTGAACGAAGCTGACGTTAAGGGGAGAAAGGAAAACGCAGTGATTGACGTTGATACGGCCAGAAATTTCTTCCACACAGACAATGCGGTGGGAAGGCAGTTTCGGACTGTACTGTTCGGGGAGGTAAAGGAGTTTACGGTGGTGGGAGTCTATGAGAAGGAGATGAGCCCCTTCCAGAAGCTGATGATGGGGGTGAGCGAGGAGAGAGGGGCGGCTTTTATCCCGTGGACGCTTCTGACCTGGCCCAATGACCGGTTTTACGGCTGCCGTCTGTATGCGGATGAGTCCATGACATCCCAGGAACTGACCCGGTTTTACGACAATCTGGCCTTCTATGTGGCAAAGCTTAAGAACAGGGAGCCGGAGGACTGGCTGGTGCAGACTGCCATGGAGGAGATGGGTCAGGTGGATTCTCTCATGTCAGGGCTGTCGGCGGCAGTGGGAGGAATCGCTGCGATCTCCCTGTTAGTGGGGGGAATCGGCATTATGAATATCATGCTGGTGTCAGTGACGGAGCGCACCAGGGAAATCGGAATCAGGAAGGCTCTGGGAGCCAGAACCCGGGATATTATGGTACAGTTTCTCACGGAATCTGCGATCCTGTCAGCCTGCGGAGGGATGATCGGGATTCTGATTGGCTCCGGTCTTGTCATGGCTGCCGGAGTAGCTCTGGGAGTTCAGGCGGTGGTAAAACCGACGGTGGTGATTCTGGCCGTCTCGTTTTCTGCAGTGGTCGGAATTTTCTTCGGCCTCTACCCGGCCAGAAAGGCGGCGCTGGCCAACCCCATCGACGCACTCCGCTATGAATAGGGACCCGGAGAACGGCTAAAATTTATAGAAGAGGCGGCAGGCGAAAGAAGATGAAAGAAGATTCTGGCCTGCCGCTTTTTGCAGGCTGCATGAGACCCGCCACCCCAGACTTTTTTATGTGGGACGAATGAAAGGAAATTTACGAATTTATGAAAATTTTTATAGCCACTCGATATTTACAAAATTGTATGATATAATAAAGCGATATAATTAATTACAGCAGGGAGTGGGTATATGCTCAATGAAGAGAAAATCAGACTTATGACAAATATGGCCATGTTTGAAAAAAAGAACGGAAAGGCCATGAACTCCGGCAAAAACTATTTCAAGAGCGATTATATCAGCCGCAATATGATACGCGGTTTTTTCAGCTACACCATAAGCTGCGCGGCAATTCTCTGCATCTGGCTGATCTACAGCATGGAAGAGTTTTTGAGCACTCTCTCCTTTGAGGGGATGCTTGGTCTTATCAGAGGCTTCGTGATTTACTATGTCATTGGGCTGGCCCTGTATATGGGGCTGGTGTATGCCGTTTATTCGAGGCGCTACGACTACGCGTCGAAGAATATCAGGCTTTACACGGCAAAACTGAAACATCTTGACAAGCGGTACGACTATCAGAACCGCTCGAGAACTCTGGCAAAGGAGGACAGGAGGGTATGATGGGACTGCTTGTATTCAAGGAGCGCCTCAGGATATTTTATGCGAAGAACAGCCAGATTGTGATTCCGATCCTGAAATTTATCGTTGCGTTTACCGCTTTCTATCTGATAGGAAAGAACACCGGATTCGTGGAAAAGCTGAGTTCTCCCCTTGTGGCGGTGGTAATGGGGCTTGTAGGAGCGGCTGTACCATATGGGGTGACGGCATTTCTGGCCGGAGGCTTCCTCATGGCCCAGCTTTTTTCCATCTCCCTTGAGGTGGCGGTGATCACGCTGATTTTCCTGATGGTTGTGGTGCTCTTATACTATGGCTTTCAGCCAGGGGACAGCGTGCTGCTGCTGGTGACGCCGATTATGTTTTTCCTGAAGATCCCGTTTGCGGTTCCCCTTCTGGTGGGACTGGGAGGAAACATGCTTTCGGTTATTCCGGTATGCTGCGGAACATTTATCTACTACGTGATCCTTTACGTAAAGCAGAATGCCAGCGTTCTGGCCGGCAGTGCTCAGACAGAGCTTACACAGCTTGTGATACAGCTTGTAAAGAGTATTGTCACCAATCAGGCCATGCTGGTGATGATGGCTGCACTGGCACTCTGCATCCTGATCGTGCATATTATAAAGAGCATGTCAGTGAATTACGCATGGGGGATCGCAATCGCGGCCGGTATAATTGCCCAGCTTCTGGTAATCTTTATCGGGGACTTCCGGTTCAATGTATCAGTGTCCATACTGGAGATTACAGTCGGCATGGCTGTATCGGCTCTGATCGCAGTGGTCTATCACTTCTTTGTCTTTGCGGTGGATTACACGCGGACGGAGTATGTACAGTTTGAGGACGATGATTACTACTACTATGTAAAAGCTGTGCCGAAAATCGCAGTTTCCAAGCCGGATGTGAAGGTACAGAGAATCAACACAAGAAGAACCCCAAAGCGCAGGGATTGATGAAGGAAGAAAAAAGGAGGTGAGAGTATGGCAGAATATCTGAAAGAGCTGTATTCGTGGATCGCGTTTGTCCCGAATATGACATTAAAAAACATTCTGGAAATTGTAATTATTGCATTTGTAGTCTACGAGGTTCTGGTCTGGATTAAGAACACAAGGGCATGGACACTTTTAAAGGGGATCCTTTTTATCTGTGCGTTTGCGCTTGCGGCTGCCGTACTGGAACTGGACACCATCCTTTGGCTGCTGGGGAAGGCATCCTATATTGCCATCACCGCACTGCTTATTATATTCCAGCCGGAACTCAGACGCGCTCTGGAACAGCTGGGGAGCAAAAATGTTCTGACCGGTCTGTTTGCCAATGACGACGGCAAGGTGAAGGAAACCTTCAGCGAGAAGACAATCAATGAGCTGACAAGAGCCTGCTTTGAGATGGGAAAGGTTAAGACAGGGGCTCTCATGGTAATTGAGATGGAAACCTCTCTGAGCGATGTGGAGCGCACCGGAATCGAGGTGGACGGAATCATCACAAGCCAGCTCCTGATCAATATTTTTGAGCATAACACCCCTCTTCACGACGGAGCAGTGGTGATCCGGGGAAACCGGGTGACAGCTGCTACCTGTTATCTGCCTTTGTCCGACAATATGGACATCAGCAAAGATCTTGGCACGCGCCACAGGGCGGCTGTAGGAATCAGCGAAGTGACCGACAGCCTGACTCTTGTAGTTTCAGAAGAAACAGGCCGTGTGTCCGTAGCCTCAGGAGGAAGGCTGATCCGTGTCTCTGATGCGGAACAGCTGAAGGAAATTCTGTCCAGAGCAGTGAAGAGGGAGGAGACGACTGCTGCCAGGTTTAAGATTTGGAAGGGAAGGCGGAAGAATGAAAGAAAAGCTGACTAAAAATGCAGGACTTAAGCTGATCTCGCTGCTCTGTGCCTTCCTGGTGTGGCTCGCCGTTGTGAATGTGGCAAACCCGGTTCAGACAAAGAGTGTGGAAGTGCCTGTCTCGATCACAAATGAGTCAGTTCTGGAAAGCTCCAATCTGACGTACCAGATTGACGGAAAGAGCACTGTGACGGTTCAGGTGAGCGCCAGGGCCCGTGATATCTACCGGTTCAGCGCAGATGACTTCAGGGCCTATGCGGATCTGGCCGATCTCTACACGGTGACGGGAGCCGTTCCGGTTACCGTAGAGATTCTGAACGACGAGGAGTACCTGGTGGGGAATGCGGCCTTCGCAGGAGCCAAGTATGAGGTAAAGGCGCCAGGAGTTGTCCATATTAAGACTGAAGAGCTTCAGACAAAACGGTTTTCTCTGACCTATCACATAACGGGAACTCCGGCTGGCGACGGAGAATATGCCCCTGGCCAGGTGGAAATGAATCCTGACTATGTGTATGTGAGAGGCCCGGTATCCCTGATCGGGCAGATCAGCAGTGTGGGAATTGAGATTGATGTGGAGAGAAAGGACAGTGACGTGTCTGGAACGGCATCCCCGAAATTCTATGATGCCAATGATAATGAGCTGCCCTTAGGCGATACGGTTACAATCCTAGGCGGAGATATCTCTTATGAGATGACGATGCTGAGGGTAAAGACCCTTGCTCTTGACTTCCAGGTGTCAGGGGAGGTGGCTGACGGCTACAGGATGACGGGAATTGACTGCGATGTGACGAGCGTTTCCGTGGCAGGCCTGCGCTCCGTGCTGGCCAATATGAACACCCTTCCAATTCAGAGTCCGGAGCTCTCTGTGGAAGGAGCCACAGCCGACAAAGAATGCGAGATTGATCTGGCAGATTATCTTCCGGCAGGGCTTGAGCTGGCCGGACTGGACAACACGGTTGTGAAGGTAACGCTCCAGGTAGAGCCTCTGCAGAACAGAGTTTACACGGTAGATCAGGAAGATATTGAAATGACAGGAGCTTCTGACGGCTACAGCTATGAGCTGCAGGGCTCTGAGGTCAGGATTACCGTGCGCGGACTGAAAGAGGATTTGGACAGTCTGTCTCCGGATAAGATGAACCTGTCGCTGGATGTGCTGGGCATGACGCCGGGAATCCATACGGCAGTTCTCAAGTATCAGCTGGACGAGGCCTATGAAATGATAGGAATTCCTTCGGTGACAGTGGAAGTCACAGAGAGGACGGCTCATTCCTCGGCAGACACTGCATCGGGAACGGAAGATGAAGAGGAACAGGGAACTCAGGAATCGGAACAGTCCGGGACAGCAGGCGCAGACAGAGGCACAGAGGACAGGCAGGAATAAAGCAGCGGAGAAAGTCATGTACTTTCTCCAAATGCCGGAAAGAAATAACACAGGAGAAGTTTTATGGTTAAAGCAAAAGTAAAAATTAAGAATACCAGCGGGCTCCATCTGAGACCGGCGGGAATTCTCTGCAACGAGGCGGTGAAATACCAGTCTCAGATAACATTCAATTATAAAAACAGTTCATCGAATGCAAAAAGCGTGCTGAGTGTTCTGGGGGCCTGCATTAAATGCGGGGATGAGATTGAATTCATCTGTGAGGGAAAAGACGAGGAAGAGGCGCTGTCCGCCATGTTAAAGGCAGTCAACGACGGTCTGGGCGAATAGCAGCCCTCAGATAAAAGGAGGAAAAAGAAAATGGCATCAGGAACAGGAGCATCTGCCGGCATCGGCATTGGAAAGGTTGTAATTCTTAAAGAAGAGGCTCTCGTAATCAGGCGCGATACAGTGGCTGATGCTGCGGCAGAGAAGGAGCGTTTTAAAAAGGCTGTGGAAAAGAGCATCGAGGACACACAGGCCCTGGCTGCCGATATGGCAGAGAGAATCGGAGAAAAAGAAGCTGAGATTTTAAATGGTCATCTGATGCTTCTGCAGGACCCGATGATGACCATGGAGATAGAGGGAAAGATCGACAGCGAAAAGCTGTGCAGTGAGGCGGCCATCGAGGACGTATGCACGATGTACGCGGATATGTTTGCATCTATGGACGATGAACTGATGCAGCAGAGGGCTGCCGACATGAGAGATATCAAGACCAGAATGCAGAAGGTGCTTCTGGGCGTCAAGTCTGTGGACGTATCGGCGCTTCCCAAGGGAAGTGTACTGGTGGCAGAGGATCTGACTCCTTCTGTCACAGCCGGAATCAATCCGGAAAATGTAACGGGAATCGTGACAGAGCTGGGAGGACGCACCTCCCATTCAGCCATTCTTGCCAGGGCGCTGGAGATCCCGGCTGTAGTGGCTGCCGCAGGCATTCTGTCCCAGGCAGCCGACGGCGATGAGATTATCCTGGACGGAGAGAGCGGAGAGATCTTCGTGAAGCCGGAAGAGTCCGTAAAGGCAGAGTATGAGGCAAAGAGGGCTTCCTACCTGGCTGAGAAGGAGGAGCTTAAGAAATATATCGGCAGGGAGACAATCACAAAGGACGGCGTAAAGATAGAGGTGGCAGCCAATATCGGGCGGCCGGAGGATGTGGATCGTGTGCTTTCCTATGACGCGGAGGGCATCGGACTGTTCCGCACAGAGTTCCTGTTTATGGATCGCACCTCCATGCCCACAGAGGAGGAGCAGTTTGAGGCTTACAGGAAAGTAGCTGTTGCCATGAACGGAAAGCCGGTAATTATCAGAACGCTGGATATAGGCGGCGATAAGGAGATTCCTTACATGGGGCTGAAAAAGGACGAAAATCCATTCCTGGGCTATCGGGCAATCCGCTTCTGCCTTGACAGGAAGGATGACATTTACCGTCCGCAGCTTCGCGCCCTGCTGCGTGCCAGCGCATTCGGAGCCATCAAGATTATGGTTCCGATGGTAACCTGCGTGGAGGAGTACCGTGAGGCAAAGGCTCTGATTCACGAGATTATGGACGAGCTGGAACAGGAGGGAATCCCTTACAATAAAGACATTCAGGTAGGAATCATGGTAGAGACGGCTGCAGCTTCTCTGATGGCTGACGTGTTTGCCAGGGAGGTAGATTTCTTCAGTATCGGCACAAATGATCTGACCCAGTACACCATGTCTGTGGATCGCGGAAACGATAAGGTATCCTACCTGTACTCCACCTTCAATCCGGCTGTTTTGAGAAGCATCCGCCATATTATCGAGTGCGGAAGGAAAGAGGGCATCATGGTCGGAATGTGCGGGGAGGCGGCCAGCGATCCGCTGATGATCCCGCTGTTAGTGGCGTTCGGATTAAATGAGTTCAGCATGAGCGCTTCTGCCGTCCTGAAGGCCAGAAAGATGATCACAGAGTGCGACAGCAGAAAGCTTCAGGAGATGGCGGACAAGGCTATGAGTTTTGTGACTGCTTCTGAGATTGAGAGCTTTATGAGGGAATTCACAGAGAAGAATTTCCTGTAGAGGATGACAATCTGCCAGACAAAGTCTGGCAGAACATGACGGGAGCTGCCTGACGAAAGAGAACAGGCAGGTTCGGGCCTGCTGAAAGCGGCCTGCAAAAATCTGCCTGGATGAGGGATGAAAGAAAAGAGGTGCTGCATAATTATGATTGTAACTGGTACAACTATAATTATGCAGCCCTTTGCTTTTGGGGAAATTTAAGGATTTTCCAAAAAAACTCTTTGGAAACAGACAGAGCTTTCGCAGGAAGCAGACGCTTTAGGAGGAGCAGAGTCTGTCATCGGCAGGGGGCGGACTGCCCGGAGGAAACGAAGGTTTCCTGAATATCATGTACGTGAGGATGAAGAAGATGATTGTTTACCTGATATGCTATCTGGCCTCCTTTCTGACGGCCATGATGGGTCATTACTATTTTTCAGGAATTTTCCTGATAGGCGCAGCCGTTTACCTCTACGTGAGAGAGTTCAGAAGAACGGGGAACTGCATCCATCTGAGAGGAATTTTTTCTCTGGCCTGGGTGGGCGGGCAGGGAATTTCCTGTCTGAAGCTGAGCCGCCTGGCAAGGGACTGGAGCCTGATGACATGGCTCTGCTTTCTGGCTGCCTTCCTGGGTTTTTATTTTGCCTATGAGTTTTTTGAGAGGAGAGGCCGGAATAACTATAACAGCTACGCTGCCAGGTGGAAAGGGCAGAAGCGCTGGCACGATTTCCGTTCCTGCGAGGAGCCGGTGTTTGTGTGTGCCGTGGCCATAGCGGTCGTTTCCCTGCTCTGCTTCGCGGCAGAGGCGGTGATTCTCGGATATGTGCCGTTTTTCCTCAGGGGAGTGCCTCACGCATATTCCTATTTTCACATTACGGGAGTCCACTATTTTACCGTATCCTGTGTGCTGGTACCGGCCCTTACGGTTATATTCTTTCACTCCAATGGAGGGCGGGACAGGTTAAAGACAGGGATCCTGATAGGTATGGACGTGATAGCCCTGCTGATTCCGATTCTCTGCGTTTCCAGGTTTCAGCTGATCCTGGCAGTGGCCCTGGCGGTGCTCACCTATCTGATGATGGATATTCATATTGATCCTCTGCAGATGATGATAGGGGCAGCGGGGCTGTTTGTGGTCATGGTGATCGTCTATGTGATTCTGACCATTGCCAGAAGCCACGATGTGGAGTATCTGAACGGAATTTTTGAGATGAAAAACAGCAGGATGCCGATTTTTATTACGCAGCCCTATATGTATATTGCAAATAACTATGATAACTTTGACTGTCTGGTGGAGGCTCTGGCGGCAGGGCACAGCCACAGCTTCGGACTCAGAATGCTCTTCCCGCTCTGGGCACTGACGGGCCTTAAATTTCTCTTTCCGCAGCTGACAGCCTTTGAGCTTTTCACCACAAAGGAGGAACTGACAACAGTTACCCTGTTCTATGACGCCTACTACGACTTCGGGCTCATCGGCGTCGTGCTTCTGGCCTGTGCGCTGGGAGCGCTGGCCTTCTATCTGACCGATATGGTGAAGCATATCAGGAACCCGATCGGGTATCTTCTGTATGCCCAGATTGCCGTGTACTTTGGCCTGTCTTTTTTCACCACCTGGTTCAGCAACCCGGCCACCTGGTTCTATCTGGTCCTGACAGGGGCCGCGGCAGTGTACGTGGAGTGGCGTCAGTAAGAGAGCCTGGAGATAAAAACATCTGCAGCAAAAAAACAATGAGAGGAGAGGAAGGTTATGATTTCAGAAAAAATGCAGCCATTGCTCAAAAACAACTCAGCCATCAGGATGATGTTTGAGGAAGGGAAAAAGATGGCCGCTGTCTATGGGGCAGAGAATGTGTATGATTTCAGCCTGGGAAACCCCAGCGTTCCGGCGCCGAAGGAGGTGGAGCAGGCCATTTCGGATATTCTGAGAGAGGAGGATTCCCTGTTTGTCCACGGCTATATGAGCAATGCAGGGTATGAGGATGTGAGGGAGGCCATTGCCCAGTCCTTAAACAGACGTTTTGGCACAGCCTTTCACCAGGACAACATCCTGATGACAGTGGGGGCGGCCAGCGGGCTGAACGTGATTCTGAAAACTCTCTTAAATCCCGGTGAGCAGGTGATTGCCTTTGCCCCGTATTTTGTGGAGTATGGCTCCTACGTCCGCAATTATGACGGGGAGCTGGTGGTGATCCCGCCGAATACCAAGGACTTTCAGCCGAACCTTTCGGAGTTTGAGAAACGCATCACGGAAAAGACAAAGGCTGTGATTATCAATACGCCCAACAATCCCACGGGCGTGATCTATTCGGAGGAAACGCTGAGAGCCATGGCAGGCATTCTGGAAGAAAAGGAGAGGGAGTTCGGCCATCCCATCGTGCTGATTTCCGACGAGCCTTACAGGGAGCTGGCCTACGACGGGGCGGTGGTTCCCTTTGTTACGAAGTATTACAGAAACACCGCTGTCTGCTACTCCTACAGCAAATCTCTCTCTCTTCCCGGAGAACGGATTGGCTATCTGCTCATCCCGGACGAGATGGAGGAGGCGAAGGCCGTCTTCTCAGCGGCGGTTATCGCAAACCGTGTGCTGGGCTGTGTCAATGCTCCGTCTTTGATGCAGAGGGTGATTATGAGATGTGTGGACGCCGAGGTGAATGTGGATGCCTACGACAGAAACCGAAACCTCCTCTATAACGGGCTGAGGGAATGCGGCTTTGAGTGCATTAAGCCGGAGGGGGCGTTTTACCTGTTTATGAAGACTCCGGCAGATGAGAAGGAGTTCTGCGAGAAGGCCAAGGAACATCACGTGCTGGTGGTTCCCGGAAGTTCCTTTGCGTGTCCCGGCTATGTGAGGATTGCCTACTGTGTATCCTATGAGATGATTGAGAGATCCCTTCCGGCCTTCAGGGCGATCGCAGAGTATTACGGACTGACGAAATAGGCGGGGAGTCTGGAAAAGGACAGGATAAAATAAGAGAACAGGGAGTGTCTGAGCATAGGCAGATCATGAGGGATTGGCAGAGTCAGGAGGCTGGCATATGGAAGAGGCAAAAAGATATCTGAGGACAATTCTTAATATTCTGATTCCTCTGACAGGAATCTATCTGGTGTGTTTCTGGGGACCAAAGCTGCTGGGATTTTTTATCCCCTTTGTCATCGGCTGGGTCATTGCGCTGATAGCCAACCCTCTGGTCCGGTTTCTCGAGAGAAGGATGAGGATTGTGAGAAAACACGGCTCTGCTCTGATTATCGTGGGAGTTCTGGCACTCATTATCCTGCTCCTCTATCTGGTGATCGGAAAACTGTATACGGAAATCAGAGACTTCATCGGAGATCTGCCGGCTCTCTACGAGAACGCGGCTTTGGAGATACGCGGAGCCCTAGAAAATGGAGGGCGGCTTTTTGAATTTCTGCCTGATGAGTTCCAGGAGACAGTGGTAAGGTTCACGGAAAATCTGGGAAGCTACATGGGAGAGATTGTATCGAAAGCAGCTGCTCCGACGGTGGAGATCGCAGGAAATGTGGCAAAGGGCATTCCCAATGCGCTGGTGAATACCGTAATCACGATTCTGTCCGCCTATATTTTCATCGCGGAGCAGGAGCGGATCATGGAATGGCTGAGAAAAATCCTGCCGGAATTTATCCTGCGGTATATAGCCTATCTGAAGAAGGATGCAAGGGGAGTGATTGGAGGCTATTTTCTTGCACAGTTTCGGATTATGTTTGTGGTTGCGGTAATCCTGGCCGTGGGCTTTCTGTTTCTCGATGTAAGCTATGGCCTCGTCCTGGCTGTCCTGATTTCTATATTGGATTTTCTGCCTGTCTTCGGGACAGGGACAGCGCTGTTTCCCTGGGCGGCGGTAAAGCTCTTTACCGGCGATTACGGCTATGCGGCAGGGCTTTTGATCCTCTATGTGGTCACTCAGGTGGCAAGGCAGCTCATTCAGCCGAAGATAGTCGGAGATTCCATGGGACTGCCGCCTCTGATGACGCTGTTTCTGCTGTATCTTGGATTTAAGATGAAGGGGCTGGCCGGCATGATCCTGGCTGTGCCGATTGGGCTTATCTTTATCAATTTTTATAAATACGGGGCTTTTGACTCCCTGATTGAAAATGTTAAAATCCTGATCCGGGATATAAACGAGTTCCGCCGGGGAGGAAGAGACGGGCAGCAATAGGATGCCTGTGCTGTTTACAGTTTTCTGCGCCCTGGAGGAGAGCCGAAGGACTTTTTGTAGGCTCTCAGGAAGGCGGAATAGTTTTTAAAGCCGCAGCGGTAGCAGGTTTCCGTTACCGAAAGACCGGAATCTAACAGAGCCCTGGCCATTAAGAGCCGCTTCTCATTGATGTATTCCATGAGGGTGCAGCCGGTTTCCCGTTTAAAAAGCCGCATCATGTGGGAGCGGCTTAAAAAGACGCGGGAGGCCAGAGCGTCGATGGAAAAATCGGCGGCAGGATTTTCGCAGATCAGGCGCATCAGGGAGAGGACAGCGGCGTTGGGACAGGCAGCCGTCAGAGGGACGGCCTCCCCGGACAGCGCGGCTCTGCTCAGATAGATGAGAAATTCCATAAGCAACAGGCGGCGCAGGAGAACATCGCAGAAGCCCTGCTCTGAGCAGGCCTTTTCCAGCCTTAAAAGGGACTCAAACAGGAGACTGTTCTTCATGGAAGGCAGGCGCAGAACATAGGAGCTGGTTTCACCTGCAGAGGAAAACAGCCGTGAGAGCTTTCCCCCTCCCCCCTCCTCAGAGGCCAAAAATTCAGGGGAAAGGTAGAGAATCAGCCGGCTGTAGGGAGCTCCCGGCTCTATCTCCGGTCTGTGGATCGAGTAGTGGGGAACCAGCACGATGTCATAGGGCTCCAGGGTGTAGGAGGTGCCCTCGATGCTGTAGCCGGAGGCGCCGCCAAGAAAGACGACTGCCTTGTCGAAATCGTGATAATGGTAGGCAATGGGAGCCCTGACTGGCTGAGTCAGGTGGAACAGGCGGAATTCCTCAGACAGATAGCCGCGCTTTTCGTATTCCTCCTCTGATAAATGGCAAAATGAGCTCAAGCAAAAACCTCCCTGTTTTTCATAATAGTAAAATCAGTTACAGCCAAGCCATGTATCTTCTTGCCCGCTTAAAGCGGGCGGGGAAGCATCTGGCGTCCGCCTTGGCATTTTCCTGTCCCAATCTTCGCATGGTTGAACTGTTACCAAAATTATAATGGAAACAGAGCACTAAATGCAAGATAAAGAGCAGAAAACTTATATTATTTGTGGATAGTGCGGTGTAAAATAAAAATAATGGAGAGCTAAGATGCCGCGCCGCAGGAAGGCGGGCATCAGATTTCCGGCTGAAGGGAGGAGTTATCATTGAAGGCTGTACTTGAAAAATATCACTGCATGGGAAATGATTACCTGGTTTTTGATCCAAATAAAAATGAGATGAAGCTGGGGGAGGAGCAGGTGAAGATGCTCTGTGACAGAAATTTTGGCATCGGTTCAGACGGAATTCTGGAGGGGCCGATACTGGACGGAGAGCAGATGTATGTGAAGATCTATAACCCGGATGGAAGCGAGGCCCCGAAGAGCGGAAACGGCATGGGGATTTTTGCCAGATATCTGAGGGATGCGGGATATGTGCAGAAGACAAAGGTATCCTGGATGACGCTGGGCGGTCCGGTGACCGTGTACTACCTCAATGAGGAGGGAACCCGCGTTAAAATTTCCATGGGAAAACCTACTTTCTGGAGTGATGAGATACCCGTGACGGGAGAGCGCAGAGAGATGGTCAATCAGACCATGGTGTTCGGGAAAATCCCCTATATAACTACCTGCCTGTCCATTGGAAATCCTCACTGTGTCATCTGGATGAATGAGATCTCTAAAGAACTGGTCTGCCGGATTGGAGAACACTCGGAGAACGCCCCCTGCTTCCCGGAAAAGGTGAACACCCAGCTTTTAAATGTTCTCGACAGGACAAACATTCAGATTGAAATCTATGAGAGAGGCGCAGGATATACACTGGCGTCAGGAAGCTGCGCCTGTGCTGCTGCCTGTGCGGCAAACCGGCTGGGTCTTGCAGACCGAAATATGTATGTGCACATGCCCGGAGGAATCCTTGAGGTGGAGATAAAGGAGGACGGAGTGGTGTACATGACCGGAGAGGTCGGCTATATCGGAAATATGACTCTGGGCTGCGAGATGGTGGAGAAGCTCAGGAAGGCGGATCGGAGCTGAGCTGCATCGGGAGATTCTGGCAAAGCTGCAGACAGAAACCGGCAGACAAAAAAACGACAGATAAAAAATCGGAAGACCAAAATTGACAAATAGAAATTGACAAACAGGGACGCCGCTGTTATAGTAAAAAAAGAGCGAGGGAGCTTTCTGCAAAGGGAGCTCTCTCTTTTGTTATTATATAACAGGAAACTTCGTTCCCCATTATATAATAACGCTCCGCGGGGATCGCACTGGGTTGGAAAGGAAGAATGCCGTTGATGCGCACTCGCGCGCAAGGTAAAAATTGCCTGAAGGCAACCGCGCTCGGCGCGAGTGTGCGCCAAGGCGCACACTTTTTTGCACAGGGAAGCGGATTTCCTGTGAAAGGTGCCAAAGCGCTCAGATATGATATTCTTAAATTCAGAAAAATGATAAAATCAGAAGGGAAGGAGCTGAGAAAAGGTGGAGTTAGAAAAACAGGAAGGAAGCAGAGGGGAGAAAAGAGAAAGCGGACAGGCAGAAGAGCTCATAGAGCTGGAGGGGGAAGAAGCGGCCGAAATGGACAGGGAGACGGCTCTGGAACTGGATGAGAAAACGGCTGATATTATTAAACTGCAGTTTTCTGATCTGTGCGGACGGCTGAAATCTGTGGAAATTCCCGGAAGGGCAGAACCCGGTTGGGAGAGGCTGGAGGCCGTGGAGGCAGAGGCGGTGACAGGGGAAACAGAGGAGCGGCCTGAATTAGGAGAGGGCAGGAAAAGGGGAAGCAAACGCAGAGAGATGGTTTTCCTAAAACCGGAGTGGGATACGTGGCTTCCCATGAGCTGGGAGACGGGAACGGGAGATGCGGCCCGGGTTATCTGCCAGGTGACAGACCGGGAGGGAAGTCCCATGTGGAGCGATTCCAGAGAGGTGCTGAAAAGGGAACTTCTCCGCCAGGAGAGAAGAGGGCGCACCTTTCAGTTTGCCTTTGGCTGCGAGTTTTTCCTGTTTCACACCGATGAGGAAGGAAGGGCCACGACTGTCACCCACGAGACGGCGGGATACTGCGACGGAGGAACCATTGACCTGGCAGAAAGCGTGCGCCGCGACATGCTCCTAGGACTTGAGGAAGCGGGAATCCAGGTGGAGTATGTGACCCACGGGTGCGCGCCCGGACAGCATGTTTTCCGCCTGAAGGCCAGGAGAGGAGTGCAGGCCGCAGATGAGCTGCTGGCATTTCGGGCTATCATACGCAGAACTGCAAAAAGCCATGGCCTTCACGCATCCTTTATGCCAAAGCCGCTGAATGGATTCGGGGGCTCAGGGCTTGAGATAGAGGTTTTGCCGGAGCTTATACAGAAGAGTCGGGGAGAGGAAAAGGAAAGGAAGGCATTGTGCCTGGAGGCAGCAGAACGTCTCAGACAGAGTCTGGGGGAGATGGCTCTTTTAACAAATCCACTGGTAAATTCCTACCGGCGTCTTGCGGCTCTCAGAGAAGAGGGAGCTGACAGGGAGGACTTTGTCCGGAGTTCGGAGACGGGGCTTCAGTTTTTCCTGGCTGACTCCTCCGTAAATCCCTACCTGGCCCTTGCGGCTGTGCTGGCAGCTGGATTTGGGGAGCAGGAGGAGAGAACCAAAATACAAAAGGACATCAAGAGGCAGGAACTTCCCTCTACGCTGGGAGAGGCAGTCTCCGTGTTTTCAGAGAGCGCAGGGATGAGAAAGCTGCTGGGAGAGAGACTGTTCTCCTTTTATGCAGAAATGAAGCTTAAAGAGTGGAAGCGCCATATATCCTGGGTGAGCGACTGGGAGCTTCGGGAGTATCTTTCCAGATATTGACAGACAGATTTTGGGCGCTGGAAAACGGGACAGCCGGGAAGGCAGGATACAGGCTTAGGACAGAAAGGCGGAGGACGTGACGAACATAATTGTGGCTTTTGCAAGACAGGAGGATGGGCGGAAAATAAAGAGCATACTGGTAAAAAGCGGATTTTTGGCTGTGACTGTCTGTACCTGCGGAGCCCAGGTGCTGAGCCAGTCAGGACTTTTGGGTTCAGGCATCGTCGTCTGCGGCTACCGGTTCGGGGATATGAACTGCAGACAGCTGAGGGAACAGCTGTCCGACCGGTTCGAGATGCTGTTAGCTGCCTCGCCCAGCCTCTGGAGCGGTGAGAGGATGGGAGAGATCGTCTGTCTTCCTGCGCCGTTTACAGTGAAGGATCTGGTCGGTACGGTCAGGATGATGGAGCAGATAGCTGTGCAGAAGGAGAGACGGCTGAGAAGCCTGAAGCGGGAGAGAAGCGAGGAGGAAAAGCGCCTGGTGGCTGAGGCCAAACGGATACTGATGGACAGAAACCGGATGACGGAGCCCCAGGCCCACCGCTACCTGCAGAAATGCAGCATGGACAGCGGCACCAGCCTGCCGGAGTCTGCGGCCATGGTGATCCGCCTGTACCGGCAGAGCTGACAAATCAGGATATTGAAAAACCAGGCATACAGATAATGATAGAAAAGAAATTATACCAGGAAGGAAGCAACAGGAGGAAGAAACATGAAGTTTACAAAGATGCAGGGACTTGGAAATGACTATGTATATGTGGACTGCTTTAAGGAAACTGTGGAAAACCCGGAAAAAACGGCCGTTTTTGTGAGCAACCGCCATTTCGGGATCGGTTCAGACGGCCTGATCCTCATCAAACCGTCCAAGGTGGCAGACTGCCAGATGGATATGTACAATCTGGATGGTTCCAGGGGAGCCATGTGCGGAAACGGGATTCGCTGTGTGGGAAAATACGCTTACGATCACGGGATTGTGCCGGCAGACAGGAAGGTTCTCACCGTGGAGACGGCCTCCGGGATCAAAACCCTTACGGTAAAGGAGAAGAATGGGAAGGCTGTCCAGCTGACTGTGGATATGGGAAGGCCGGAACAGACCTCAGAAATTCCGGAATCCATTGAGGTGGATGGAAAGGAATATCAGTTTATCGGGATTTCTATGGGAAATCCCCATGCAGTGCTGTTTGTGGATGACACAGCCGCTGTCCCTCTTGAGAGCATCGGACCGAAATTTGAGTGCCACAGGAGATTCCCTGACCGCACCAATACGGAGTTCGTCCAGGTGATAGACAGAGGACATATCAGAATGAGAGTGTGGGAACGGGGGTCAGGGGAGACCATGGCCTGCGGAACAGGGGCCTGTGCCAGCGCAGTGGCCAGCATCCTGTCCGGGTATACCGACACATTGGTGGAGGTGGAGCTTCTGGGAGGCTGCCTGACCATCGAGTGGGACAGAGAAAAGGATACGGTGTATATGACAGGACCGGCCGTGGAGGTATTTAACGGCGAGATTGCGATCCCCTAGAAGTTCCAGATCCTTCTTTCCGGGGAAAGGCTACACTTTTTTTATTGTTCTTCATAGAATAAAGTAGAACTGCCGGCTGGCATCTTATGTTTCTTAGCTCAGAAAAGGAACAGAGCTGCCAGAGAGGAAGGAATGGGAAAGAGAAAAGAGGCTGAAGACTGCAGCAGCGTACATTCCGGTATCTCCTTCCGGCACAGAACAGAAAGGAGCCTTTCTCTTAATATGAAAAAGAGAGTTGTGATAGATGCGGGACACGGGGGAACCAGAGATCCGGGGGCTGTATATTTTGGAAGACAGGAAAAAGATGATGCGCTGCGGCTTGCCCTGGCGGTAGGCTCGCTCCTGGAGGACCGGGGGTTCGAGGTAGTTTATACGAGAGTCAGCGACGTGTATGATACGCCTTACGAGAAGGCCCAGATGGGGAACAACGCAGAGGCCGATTATTTTGTTTCCATCCACAGAAATGCAGCCGGAGTGCCCGAAAATGCATCAGGGATTATGACACTTGTTTATGCGGATGAGGGATTCCGGGGAATTTTGGCAAGAGAGATCAATGAGGAACTGAAAAAAACTGGTTTTCAGGATCTGGGAGTGGTGGAGAGGCCGGGACTGGTAGTCCTGAGAAGGACACAGATGCCGGCGGTCCTTGTGGAGGCAGGATTTATAGACAATCCGGAGGATAACCGCATGTTTGATGAAAAGTTTGAGGAGATCGCAGAGGCAATCGCCGCGGGAATTGAGAAGGCTGCCGCCAGAGACGAGAGAGAGAAGCCGCCTGTCTACTATATGGTACAGACAGGGGCCTACCGGATGCGGGCCCTGGCAGAGCAGCAGCTCATTCAGCTTCAGTCGCAGGGCTATCCCGCCTATCTCGTCTACGAGGATGGGTATTACAAGGTGAGAGTCGGCGCCTTCCGGAATCTGGACTACGCGGCGGCTCTCGAAGCAGAGCTTAGGGATCACGGATATGCCACCATGATAGTGAGAGATTACAGCACAGAGGACAAAAAGAAGATGGAGTCTTCCATGTAAAAGGAGGGCGCTGCGGCAAAATGAGGCGGCAGCGCCCTTTTCGATGGCCGGGACGGATCTTGCGGAATGGATTGCCCGGAAGGAGGACAAACTGGACAGGGAAGGCAATTTTTAGTAAAATGAATCATACGTATAAAGAAGAATAGAAAGGGAATCAGAAAAAGAGAACAGAGACAGAAAGCTAAGGCCGCAAGCCTGCGAAAGAGGATGGGGCAGACGGCCTGGCAGTCAGCAAAAAGTGAGAAAGGAAGCCGGGAAAGACAGATGAAGATAGAAGAAAAGCAGAGTGGAAAGCTGGAGCGAATGAAGGAGCTGATAGGGATTCTCCGGGAGGCGGGACGGGCCTATTACCAGGAAAGCCGGGAAGTCATGAGTAACTTTGAGTACGATCGGCTCTACGATGAACTTCTTGAGCTGGAGCGGGAGACGGGGACTGTATTTGGAAACAGCCCGACACAGAATGTAGGCTATGAGGTGGTCAGCTCCCTTCCGAAGGAGAGACATGAAAGTCCCATGCTCTCACTGAACAAGACAAAGAGCGTGGAGGAGCTGAAGGAATGGCTGGGAGAGCAGAGCGGGCTCCTCTCCTGGAAAATGGACGGTCTCACGATTGTCCTGACCTATGAAGAGGGAAAACTTGTGAAGGCGGTTACCAGAGGAAACGGAGAGATCGGCGAGGTGATCACAAACAATGCGAAAACTTTCGTCAACGTTCCCATGACCATTCCCTACAAGGGGCAGCTTGTGCTCCGCGGGGAAGCAGTGATCCGGTATTCAGATTTTCTGAAAATCAATGAGGAGATTGAGGATGTGGATGCCAGATACAAAAACCCCAGAAACCTGTGCAGCGGGTCTGTGAGGCAGCTGAACAGTGAGGTTACGGCTCAGAGAAAGGTGAGATTTTTCGCATTCAGCCTGGTGTCTGCCGACGGAGTGGATTTTAAAAATTCCAGGGAGGAACAGTTTCTGTGGCTTAAGTCCCAGGGCTTTGAAACGGTGGAATACCGGCTGGTGACGGCAGATACCCTTGAGGCGGCTGTGGCATCTTTTTCCGAGGCTGTGGAGAAGAATGACGTGCCGTCAGACGGGCTGGTTCTGCTGTTTGACGATATTGCCTATGGACAGTCCCTGGGAAGGACTGCCAAATTTCCCAGAGACTCCATTGCCTTTAAATGGGCGGATGAGATCCAGGAGACAACCCTTTCCTATATTGAGTGGAGCGCGTCCAGGACAGGGCTTATCAACCCGGTGGCAGTATTTGAGCCGGTGGAGCTGGAGGGTACCACAGTAAGCAGGGCCAGCGTCCACAATATCAGCATCATGGAGGCCCTGGAGCTGGGAGAGGGAGACCGCATCACCGTTTACAAGGCCAATATGATTATCCCCCAGATCGCAGACAACCTTACAAGAAGCGGAGTGAGAGATATTCCCGAAACCTGTCCTGTCTGCGGAGGAAAGACGGAAGTGAGGAAGGTAAACGATGTCAAATCGCTGTACTGCACCAATCCGGACTGTCAGGCCAAAAAGATCAAGAGCTTTACCCTGTTTACCAGCAGGGACGCCCTCAATATAGGGGGACTGTCCGAGGCGACCCTGGAAAAGTTCATCGCCAGAGGCTTTATTCACGAATATGCGGATATTTTTCATCTGGACAGGCATGAGGAGGAGATTGTAAATATGGAGGGCTTTGGGAAGAAATCCTTCGATAAGCTGACAGAGGCGGTGAAGAGGGCCGCAGACACAACCCTTCCCCGGGTCGTGTACGGCCTGGGTGTGGCAGGAATCGGGCTTGCCAACGCCAAGATGCTGTGCCGCCATTTCCAGTATGATTTTCATGCCATGCGCTGCGCGGGAAAGGAAGAGCTGACAGCGGTGGACGGAATCGGCGAGGTGCTTGCCGACGCCTGGATCCAGTTCTTCGCAGATGAAAAGAATAACCAGATGGTGGACCGGCTGATGGAGGAGCTGACCATAGAGGCTGCTCCAAAGGAGGAAGGGGAGAGGACAGAGCTCTTTGAAGGGCTTGTGTTTGTCATCACAGGCTCGGTGGAGCACTTTAAGAACCGCAAGGAGGTTCAGGAGATCATTGAGTCCAGAGGGGGGAAGGTGACGGGAAGCGTCACAGCAAAAACCAGCTATCTGATCAACAATGATGCCGCATCAAATTCTTCTAAGAATAAGAAAGCCAGGGAGCTTGGGATTCCTGTTATCACAGAGGAGCAGTTTATAGAAATGCTGGGAACAGATTCTGCGAAGCAGTGAGAAAGAAGCAGGATTGGCGGGAGAGAGAAAAGCAGGCTCTCCCGGGAAAGATAAATACAGACTGTTTGGCAGAGCGCACCAGAAGAACAGCAGAGGGCTGCGGTCAGGGCATCCTGGAGGGATGCGCTCTGACCGGCCCGGGGAAACTTCTGATGCGCTCTCTGGTTCTCAGCAGTATTTGTGAAACAGACGTGTAAACAGCTCTGCATGCATCTGCTCGTCTGCGGCAATTCGTTTCAGATTGTCGCAGATATTGGGATCCTGAATCCAGGATGCCTGCTTCAGGTATTTGCTGCAGGCCTCCCGCTCTGAGGCGATGGCAGCAGAGAGAAGTTCCTTGATAGAGGAGGAGTAGTGCAGATAACCGGCATCCCAGTACATATACCTTCCGGTGCGCAGGCTTCTGGTCCAGAGCCTGGGATCTGCGCCTAGCTGCATGGCGAGCTGACCGAAGATTTTCAGGTGATGCATTTCCACGATATTGACCTGGTGGAAGGTCTCAGAAATTTCCGGGCATTCGGCGGAGAGAAGAGAGGAATAAAAATACTGTCCCACAGCCGTCATCTCTGAGAACTGGCCGCCCAGATTGTCAAGCATTGCGGAGGCATAGCGGGGATTCTGGCATCCGGCCTTGACGGGAGGGTAGGGGGTGGCTGCGCGGAAGGCCTGCTCGCCGGAACGAAGGCCATGGGGATGAAATTCGCCGCAGCGGGGCCCGCCGGGAAAAGCCTCTCCCGGGCCTGAGTTTCCGGGCGCACACGGACTGTCTTTTCTGATTCCCTGACTTTTGAGCTGAGATCTTGAAGCCTCAGCCGTTTCGCCGTTTTTTTCAGCCCGGTTTATCTCGGATCGGTTTGTCTCCCCCATCTCAGTCTCCGTTTTGCAGCTGTCAAAGCGGTTTTTGTCCGCTCTGTTTCTGACGCGTGGGTCGGCGTCCTGAATGTGCATGGAAGAAAAGGAAGACAGGCTTCCTTGGCTTGGGGAGCCGTTCGGCTGACAGCTATCCTGGCCCTTGGAGGGCTGCTTTCTGATATGATTCTGATAGATGACCTGGCCTTTCAGAGGCTGACCTGTCTGCGAAACCGTCTGTCTGACAGAGACCTGCTTCATATGGTCTGACGAACCTGAGGCAGACTGGGCGGTAAGAGCCTCATTCTGTTCCTGAACATTGGAAAAATCCGATTCCTGCATGAAAATTTCCTTTCCATAACAGCAGATAGGACAGCTTCTGCTGTTACGCCTTTCGGGTTTTATTTATTCTATTTTATGAGTCACGCTGGCAATTATGTTTAAAATGTGATATGATACCCTACGGCAGTCCGCCTTTTTGCGAAGCGAAAGACAAAACGCAGACAGGAGGAAGAGCTGCCTTACTGACAGTAAAATGGAGGGATGTTATGCCTATTAAAATACAGAAGGATCTGCCGGCAAAGGCGATTCTGGAAGCGGAAAACATTTTTATGATGGATGAGGACAGGGCCTTAAGACAGGACATCAGGCCGCTGGAAATCCTGATTCTGAATCTGATGCCGATCAAGGAGGAAACGGAAACACAGCTTTTGAGGGCTCTTTCCAACACTCCGCTGCAGGTGGACTGTACTTTTTTGATGCTCTCGTCCCACGTCTCGAAAAATACATCTGCCAGCCATCTCAATAAGTTTTATGTGACATTTGACGAGGTGAGACGGAAAAAATATGACGGAATGATTATTACAGGGGCTCCTGTGGAAAATATGGAGTATGAGGAGGTCAACTACTGGGAGGAGCTCACGGGCATTATGGAGTGGAGCAAAACCCATGTGACCTCCACCCTCCACATCTGCTGGGGGGCTCAGGCGGGACTTTACTACCACTACGGAATCCCTAAATATAAGAGGGAGAGGAAACTCTCCGGCATCTACCGGCATCAGGTGCTGAACAGGAAGGTTCCCCTTGTCAGGAGCCTGGATGATTACTTCTACTGCCCCCATTCCAGATGGACAGAGGTGAGGGAAGCGGATGTGGCAAAGCACCCGGAGCTGATGCTTTTGTCCCGCTCTGAGCAGGCAGGCGTTTTTCTGGTGATGAGCCGGGACGGAAGGCAGATATTTATGCAGGGACATCCGGAATACGATCGGATGACGCTGAACAATGAGTATCACAGGGATTTGAGCAAGGGAATGAATCCGGAAATACCGTACAATTACTATGAAGACAACGATCCGTTTTCAGTTCCGACGCTGAAATGGCGCAACATGGCCAACACTCTCTACACCAACTGGCTGAATTTCTATGTATATCAGGTGACTCCGTATCTTTTGTCGGAGGATTGAGAAATACGTTTTTCTCCCTGAGTTCCGTGGAATACGGGAGAGGCTGCCGTCTGAAGAGATGGAAAAGGTAAAGGCGGAGCTGGCAGCAGAGAAAGAGGAAGCAGAAAATTAAAAAAGGGAAACGCCAGAAAATCAGTCCCTCCGGCAGGAAAGGAGAATGCCAGTCCTGCCGGGGGGATTTGTCAGTTATACTGATCAGCGGGAACAGCTCAGAACAGATGGAGCCCTGAAACAGCAGCACTTTTTTCTGATTCTTCAGGCCGAAGGCGAAATTCACTTCCCTACCTGTAAGGAGAGGTGGTATAATAACCAAGGAATACCTGCAAAGCGGGCATTATACCTGCGCATGCCGGCTTCAGTATGCAGTGCCGGCAACCGGGCGCTAAGTTTTGCCGGAATGTTTAACAGGAGGGAAGGCAGTCATGATAACACAGGAAGAGATCCTAAAGCATCTGGATGTGGATTATTCCTACCGTCTGGCAAAACGGATGGAAGTATATAAATCCAATCCTGTCCTGGGATACCGCACAGCGGGCTCCAGGGCGGAGTTTGAAACAGGAGAAATGCTGAAACAGGAGATGGAGAGCATCGGCCTTTCAGATGTGTCAAAGGATGCGGTAACCGTGGATGGCTGGGAGTTTAAAAAGGCAGTTCTTCGGTTTGAGGGACAGGACGGAAGGGAGAGAGAGGTTCAGCTGGGAGCTTACCAGACCACTCTTGTGACAGATGGATTTGAGGAGTGCTCCCTGATGTACCTGGGGAAGGGAACGGACCGGGATTATGAGGGAAAGAATGCAGCCGGAAAGCTGGTTTTGGTGGATATTAACCAGAGGGATGAGTGGTGGATTAACTATCCGGTCTATGAAGCCCATTTAAAGGGGGCCAGAGCTCTGATCGCTGTTCAGAGCGGAGGGTACGGCGAAATCGGAGAGGAAGCATTAAACGCCCAGGATATTGCAGGGCCGGAGGATGCACCTGCTTTCTCTATCTCAGAAAGAGATGCAAGAGAGCTGAAAAAGCTGCTGCAGGAGAAGGGGGAGCTGTCTGTGTTTCTGGATGCGGATACCCGTGTCAGAAGAAACTGCACCACCTACAACATCACAGGCCGTATTCCGGGAAGACATCCGGAGCGTATGGTTCTCCTGTCTGCCCACTATGATTCCTATTTCAGCGGCTTTCAGGATGATAATACAGCTGTGGCTATGATGCTGGGAATTGCCAGGGCTCTGGTGGCAAGCGGCTTTCAGCCCAACAATACCATTGTTTTCTGCGCTATGGCGGCTGAGGAGTGGGGAGTAGCCGATTCTAATTTTGACTGGTCTGCGGGAGCCTATGAGCAGGTGTTCACAGCGCATCCCGAATGGGTGGGCAGGGTGATTGCAGACCTGAATTTCGAGCTGCCGGCTCTGGCACATGGAACCAGGGCGAGGATCAGAAGCTGCTACGAATACGTAGATTATTTGAATGAATGGCTGGAGGATCTGCCCAATCTGACTCAGGCGTATCCGGAAGGGACAAAGGTAACGGCTCCCATTGAAACCTGGTCAGATGACTTTTCCATGGCAATTGCCGGAATTCCGTCCATGGTCAATGATTTCACAGGCGGGAGCTTTATGGAAACGCATTATCATTCCCAGTTTGACAATGATGAGTTCTATGATGAGCAGGTCTACAGACTTCATCATGAGCTGTTCGCTCTTCTGATTGAGGCTCTTGACCGGACAGCTGTGGTTCCTCTCTGTTTTGAGCGGGTGATGAAGCGGGCGGCCCGGTCTCTTGATGAAGAGCTGGGAGAGCTATGGGTGAGCCCGGAGGTGGCTGTCAGGCTGGAAGAGATGAAGCAGCTCTTTGAGCAGGCGGCAGAGTTTTCATGGAGAGAATATGAAGAAGTGCGGGAAATCAATAACCGCTACAGCAGCCTTCTGAGCCAGGGAAGAGAGGCGCAGGCAGAGGAGCTGTTTCAGAGAGAGAGAAAGCGCGAGGCAGAGCTTTTAAGGCGCTTTAAGCTGGAACAGGATGAGTTTGTGCGCATTGACTGGTATGGAAATGTCTATTATCTTCATGAGCTCTGCATGGAAAAGATACGGCTGCTGGGCGGGGCGGTGAAGAATCTCAGAGAAGGAAAGATCTCAGCTGCTCTGCGAAAGCTCTATCAGGTGGATAATAATGCCTATGCCTTTATGTTTTCTGAAGAAGTGTACCGCCACTTTACCGAGTATGTGCTGGATCAGCCAAAGGACCGTCTGAAATGGGGGTACCAGAGACTTGCCGGTCATGAAAATCTGTATCCTCTTGTCACAGGGCTGCTTCAAAGAGAGTCCGGAGGAGAGAGTGACTGCAGGAAGGAAGCAGATGCGCTTGACGAGGCGCTGTCAAGACAGCTTCGAGCGCTTCTGGATGCTTTGGACACTCTTGAAAAAATAACAAAAAAGGACTTTATACAGAGGTGAAAATTTATTATGGATAGTGATAAGCTGTACCGTGTGCAGAGAAAAGATCTGCCGAAGCTGGAGAAAATTTTGAATCTCTGCTTTGCACATGATCCGCTCTATGAAACGCTGATCCCTGATCCAGAGGTCAGAAAAAGGCTGATGCCTGAGCTGTTTCACTGTGATCTGGATGAATTTTTTGAAACCTGTGAGATATTTGCAGACAGCGAAGAGCTGAAGGGGGTACTGGTTGTATCGGATGAGGCAGAGCCGTATAACCTGTTCCGGTTTTACTTTTCAGAGGCAAAGGCGGCTCTGTACACGGACACTGTGCTGATCAAGGAGGATCCGTCTCTAAAGACTTTCTATAACTTTATGAGGGGCGTAGATTACCTGAATTCAAGCTGGACGGATCAGCTTCACCAGAACAGAAGGCTACACATTATTTACCTTGCCGTAGATCCTCATGTACAGCACCACGGGGTAGCGGCCCTTCTGTTAGACGAGGCCATTGACTATGCAAACCGCCATCGAATGATGATTTCACTGGAAACACACAATGAAAAGAATCTGGCCTTTTATGCCAAATTCGGTTTTAAGGTATATGGGGTGGTAAAGAAGCATTTCCCTCTGAATCAGTACTGCCTGATCAGGGAAGTGCAGTGAAAAATGCTCAGGCTTTCCAGAACATCCTTTCTGCGCCGGAGCAAACTGTGTGAAAAGCTGCAGAATTGCAGAACGGATAAACAATGAATGGAGGATTCAGATGAGTACGTATTTAGTAGATTTCGAGAATGTAGGAGTAGGAGGAATGGACGGAGTGGAGAAACTTTCTGACCACGACAGAGTTGTGATTTTTTATGGAAAGCAGGCGGCGGCCGTCCCGTTTGAGCGCCATATTGAGATTGCTTCTTCCAGGGCAGAGGTCAGATATATTAAGGTGGATAAAACAGGAAAGAATTTCCTGGATTTTCAGCTCTCCAGCTACTGCGGCTACCTGATCGGAAGTACAGCTGAAAAGGACTTTATTATCGTCAGCCGTGACAATGGATTCGGCAGTATGGAGGATTTCTGGGACGGAAAGGAGATGTCAGGAAAGCTGATCAGTATGAAACGCCAGCCGGCCATAGCGGTGAATGAGGAGAAGGCGGAGAGCGTGAGGGAGATTATTGTCGACCGCAGTGAGCGGGCCGGAGAAAAGGCCAAGGAACAAGAGACCAAAAGTTCCAGAGAAAAAAGCGGGCAGACAGAACAGGGAAGACGGGAAAAAGAACAGAAAAAACAGAAAAAAGCTGACAGAAAGGCTGAGAAGGAGAAACACGAAAAAGAAAAGCGGGAGAGAGAGCGGCAGGAAAAAGAAAGGCATATCCGGGAAAAGCGGGAAAGACAGGAAGCAGCCAGGGAGGAGATGAGGGAAGCGTCCTCTGAGAATGAGCAGGAGGAGGCCTCCATACCGGAAATGAGGAGAAAAGGCAGAAGAAACACCGGGAAAAAGCGCGGTCAGAGGCCGGATGAGGAGATGATTCTCTCTGCTGCAGAGGAGACACAGAACCATTTGAAGGAGGAGTCAGTCAGAAAGGATTCCAGGCGTGAGGAGCCAAAATGGCTGAAAGAGAGAGCTGAAAAGGAGAACGGGAAGAAAAACACGAAGGGAGAGCAGAGGTCCGCAGAATGCGTTCACGAAGAGCCGAAAGGAGCAGAGGAAAAGGAGGAGAAAAGACAGATACCAGCTTCAGACGGCGGCCAGGAAGGTGAGAAAGAGGCGAGAAGGCATTTAAAAAGAAGCAGGAGAAGGCCGAAGGGCAGATATGTCTGGAGACGGTAAAAGTCTGGAAGGGACAGCCTGAGAAGGCTGTCTCTTTTTTAAACCATCTGATCTTAAAGACGGAAATCCCCATGGAAATTTCCAGTACGCATTTTGGCGCATACTTTATTATTGAAAATGATAATCATTTTCGATATAATGACAGGTATGAAAAAGTGACGGGGACGCATCCACAGAACAGTTTCCGCGGCAGCGGGAGGAATGCTATTATGAGAGTAAAAAAGCTGCTGGAACAATTTTTTGACGCATGCCTGATAGAGGGAAATGTAGAAAAGGCTTTGACTTTTGCCTCTGAGAAAATCATGAGCTTCGGGACAGAGGAACAGGAGATTGCAAGGAACAAGATGGAGCTTAGGGCTCTTCTGGAACGTGAAACTGCCGCAGTTCAGAAAGAAGAAAAGTTCAGCTACGTCCTGGCAGATTACAGAGAAAGCGAATATGGGGAGGGGATGTGCGGGGCCTTCTGCTTTTTTGTAACTGCGGTGGAAAAGAAACAGGAGGGGGCCATTCGAAAAAATGCCGGAATCCGTCTGACTGCATGCGCAAGGAAGGAGGAGGGGATGTGGAAGCTTGTTCAGCTGCATATGTCAAGGCCTATGCGCTTCCAGGAGAGAGAGGAGGTCTTTCCTCTGAAATATGGCCATCGTTCTGTAGGAAAATTCGGGGCTGTAGCAGGAAGAAGCCTGATACAGACCATGTCATCCCTGCTTCCCGGAGGAATTCTGGGAGTATATCTGGAACCGGGTTTTCCTCTCTATGTCATCAATGATTCCATGCTAAGCTATCTGGGCTATACATACGAGGAACTGGTGGAGGTGACAGGGGAGAAGATTATCTCCATCATTGCCCTCGAGGACAGAAAACAGGTGGAACGGGAGATTTTTCAGAGCGTAAGGGACACAGGAGAGTATGAACTGCAGTGCAGAATCATGAAAAAAGACGGATCCCTTATGTGGATTATGGAAAAGGGGCACCGGATTGTCACAGAGGACGGAAGAGAGGCCATTATAGGGATTATTCTGGATAATTCTAAAAATATGGATCTGCAGGAAAAACTGAAGCGCGAGGCAATAGAGGATCCCCTCACGGGAACGCTCAACAGAAAGGGAGCGGCAGGCTGCATCAGGCAGTCTTTTATGACAGACAAAAAGGGGACGCTTTTTCTGCTTGATATTGACAATTTCAAAAAAGTCAACGATATTTACGGGCACCAGGCAGGAGACAGAGTGCTGATGGCTCTGGCAAACATTTTAAAGGTCCACACAAGAAGACAGGATACGGTTTCACGCATGGGAGGCGATGAATTTCTGATTTATCTTTCAGGCTGTGTGGCAAAGAATGTGGTGGAGGACAGAGCCAGGAGTATTATCGAGGCATTCCGTCTGGAGGGGAAGGATTACCCCATGGCAGGAATATCCATCAGCATCGGCGTATCCATGAGGGAAAAAGAGGAGAGCTTCCAGGAGCTTTATCTGCAGGCCGATCAGGCTCTCTATGAAGCTAAAAGAACGGGAAAGGGCCAGTACAGGCTGCGAAAGAAGGAGGATTCAGAGAATGGACAGAGAGAAGCACTTTGATTTAAGATACCTGAACGTACCTCTTCCTGAGGATGTGGAAAAACTCAAATGGGGGGGAGACTATGAGCGGCTTCAAAAGGTAATCGAGAAAAAGCTGAAAAGTGAGTCGCTTCCGGAAGCGCTTAGAATCAGGCTGGAGCTTGAGCGGGAGCTGGCCGTAAGGATACCGGCTCAGTATCCTTACAGCTATGAAGATGCCCTCTTGATTTTAAGAGAGAGGATTGAGAATTTCCAGGATGAAGAGCTGGAAAGGCTGTGGGAGGAGAATACGGCTGACTGGATCTACATAAAAGGAAGCGTACATTTCCATGAACTGTTTTTTGATAATTTAATGAAGACAAGGCCGGACTATGAGGTCAGGGCGAAAGAAAAAAGCAGCGACGGAGAAAAAAATGCGGCACTGCTGAGGGAGAATATCAGAATCATGAAGGAAAAGGGGAGCAGGACGCTTCACCTCCATCTTCACACAACCCTTCGCCTGACACCTGAAGCGGAGAAAGGCTGTATGGGAAAGAAACTTGGCGTTTATCTTCCCCTTCCCGTGGAGTATGCACAGGTAAAAAATCTGAAAATCTGCGGCTTTCCCGGCAATGTGGGAGCTCCGGTCAGAATCGATGAGGGAAGTTATCCCCAGAGGACGGCTTACTTTGAGACAGTGATCAAAGGAGGGGAGCGCTGGGAGACAGAGTACGAATTTGACAATATAACCGTTTACCGGCAGCCCGATCCAGGAGAAGTTCTGCCTGTCCAGCCGGCCTTCTATACGCAGGAGGAGGCGCCTCATATCCGTTTTACGCCGTATATCAGGGAGCTGACGCGGGAGGCTGTGGGGGAGGAAAAGAATCCTCTGCTGGCAGCGGAAAAAATTTACCGCTTTATCACATCGGAGGTTCGGTATTCTTTTGTCAGAAGCTACAGTACCATCTATGACATTCCGGAGTTTACGGCAGTCAATCAGAAGGGGGACTGCGGTTTCCAGGCCCTTTTATTTATCACCATGTGCAGGGCGGCGGGAATACCTGCCAGGTGGCAGTCGGGTCTTTATGCCACGCCCCTTTCCGTCGGGTGCCATGACTGGGCTCAATATTATGTGGCGCCTTTTGGCTGGCTGAGTGCAGACTGTTCCTTCGGCGGCTCTGCATTCCGGCAGAAGGATGAGGAGCGCAGGGAATACTATGGGAAAAACCTGGATCCATACCGAATCCCCTATGCTTCTTCGTTTATGCACGGTTTTTCCGTTCCGGAAGGGGGACTCAGGGACGATCCCTATGACAACCAGTGCGGGGAAGTGTTCTGCGAGGGACAGGCCCTTCGATGCAGAAAGGACTTTACGGTTGAGTACCGGCTGGATACAGAGGAATTATAAATATACTGTACAGGATATAAATATGTGCTATAATAGCAGAAGAGCTGTAAAAAGTCTTCAGGGCAGGGAACTTCAGGCCCAGGGGACAGGACAGCATAAGATGAGGAGGTTTATTTTATGAAGGCATACGATATGCAGGAGAAAAAAGAGGTGGAGGTTACAGGAGAGGAGCTTATGAAGCTTTTAGACTCCAACCGCCAGGTGGATTTAGTATTTTCAGAGCCAAGGACAGATGAGGACGGCTACCTGACCTGGGATCGGGAGAACTGGCTGCTGGTTAAAGAGGGAAAATATCAGAGAAATTATTTCTTAAAGGGAAAAGCCCTCTATGACTTTACCCACCACAACAAATACGATATGAAGAATTCCTTCTTCCCGGAGCAGGCAGAGAAGATAGAGATTAATTAGTCGGAAACGCAGTCAGAGACATTTAAGGAATTACCGAAAATACGCAGAAATTCAGAATAAATAAAGGCATCCCGCGCAGTGAACCTGCCAGCAGAGGGGTGCCTTTTAATATAGGAAATTCGGAAGAATTTCCATAATACAAAAAGCCCTGACTGGCAGGATGCGCACGCCGTGCAGAAGAAAAAGGCTGCCTTAGGCAGCCCCTAGGTGCTGCGCTGCGTCGGAAAGGAAAAGTCTAAAGCAGCTCCTCCCGGCTTTTTGGACGCTCCTCCAGACGGCGCAGGACATAGCGGCAGGATATGCCTGTAAAGACGGAGGCGGCTATCCAGGCGGCTGGATCGCAGAAGCAGGCCAGCGGGTAGCTCATGAGCTTCATGGCTATGGGGGCCAGAGCGCAGCGGGCGCCAAGCTCAGCCGCACCTCCCATCATGGGGAGAAAGCCGTAGCCGCAGCCCTGCATGAAATTGCGGAAGACAAAAATGTAGCTGAGAGGAATGTAAAATGCCACACAGATGTACATATAGGTCTGCGCATAGGGAAGGATCTGGGTAAGGTCGCCTGTAAAAAACAGACGAATTCCAAAGGGAAGCAGAAGAACCAAGGCAGCCGCGCTGGCGAGGGCGTACACTGTGCTGATAGCCAGAGAGGTTTTGATCCCCTGGCGGATGCGCCAAAGATCGCCCTTGCCGATATTCTGACCGGCGTACGTGGCGGCCATCTGCCCCATTGCAACCATTCCCTGGGTTACCAGGTTCTGAAGCCGGCTCACAGCGGTGAAGGCTGCCACGGCTGTGGAGCCGAAGAGATTGATGGCAGCCTGCATGACGATGGTTCCCACAGCAGTGATGGAAAACTGCAGAGCCATGGGGATTCCCATAGAGAGCTGGCAGCGCACATAGGAAGCCCTCGGAAGGAAGGAATCACGCACGGGACAGAGAGCAGGGACACGCTTCCAGATATATAAAAGGCACAGCAGTCCCGAAATCAGAGTGGCCGCGTTTGTGGCCCATGCAGCGCCCGCCACACCCATATGAAACCAGATGATAAAAACCAGATCCAAAATCACGTTGATCCCAGCTGAGAGAATCAGGAAAAACAGGGGAGCTTTGCTGTTTCCCACTGCTCTCAGGTAGGAGGAAAGAAGGTTGTAGAGGATGTTGGCGCCAAGGCCGATGCAGATGACACTGATATAGGAATAGGCGTCGTCAAAAATATCAGTCGGCGTATTCATGGCAGCTAAAAGGGGCTTCATAAACAGAAGGCTGGACACTGTCAGAAGGACGGCTGCCGCCAGGGACAAAAGAGCGCCGTTTCCCACACTGCGCCTGACTCCGTGTGTATCTCCGGCCCCGTATTTCTGGGAAGTGAGAACGGAAAAGCCGGCAGTCAGACCCTGGGCAAAGCCGGTGATCAGAAACATAATCGTTCCGGTAGACCCTACCGCCGCCAGGGCGCTGCTGCCTACATAGCGCCCTACGATGACGGTGTCAACCATGTTGTAGAGCTGCTGGAACACATTGCCTATGAATAACGGAAAAACAAATCTTAAAATAAGGGGGAGCGGTTTCCCCTCAGTCATGTCAAGTTCCATGGGAAATTCCTTTCTTAACGTTTTTTAACAAAGGAAAGTGTATACGGGGAAGGAGAGAATGTCAAATGTTTTTTGAGGCTGCCCAAGGCCTTCTGAAAATCCCAGATTGCACATACAGGTATTCCGATGATATAATAAAACTGATTTTTTTTGGAGGCGATCACCATGAACCTATCTCTTTTTCCGACACTAAAAGGATACAGGCCCTCCTGGCTTGTTAAGGATGTCCAGGCAGGGCTTATTATTGCTGCCGTTTCAATCCCCATTTCTATGGGATATGCGGAGGTGGCCGGGCTTCCGGCGGTATACGGCCTCTATGGCTCGCTTCTGCCCATTCTCTGTTTTGCACTCTTTTCCACTTCGCCCCAGTTTATCCTGGGAGTGGATGCAGCTCCGGCAGCGATCGTGTGCGCTGCCCTGTCGTCTGCGGGGATAGAGGCAGGTTCCCCCGAGGCCATGGCTTTTGTGCCGTTTACTGCTCTGCTTGCAGGGCTGTGGCTTCTGCTCTTTTATTTTCTGAAGGCGGGAAAAATTGTCAACTACATTTCCACCCCCGTAATGGGCGGATTTATCACGGGAATTTCCTTCACCATTATCCTGATGCAGATTCCGAAGATTCTTGGAAGCGGTTCCGGCTCAGGGGAGCTTCTGGAGCTTCTCTTACATATCTGGGAGGCTTTTGAGCATGTGAGCATCCTGTCTGTGATGCTCGGTGCCGGCGCTCTTGTGATTCTGCGCCTGTCCCAGAGGCTGGTGCCGAAATTCCCCATGGCAGTGGCCATTATGGCGGCAGGAGTGGGCCTGGAGCTGGCATTCGGGCTGCACGGGATGGGTGTCAGGATGCTTGCGGCCGTAGAGCCGGGCTTTCCCGCTCTGTCCCTTCCTTCCGTTTCCGGCCTGGATATCGGCAGGGCGGCGGGAACCAGCCTGACAGTGGCAGTGGTGGTCATGTCAGAAACACTTTTATCGGAAAATAATTTTGCCTTTAAAAATGGATATCAGATTAAGGACAACAGGGAGATCCTGGCCTGTGCAGCCGGAAACCTGGCTGCCGCTCTGGTTGGCTGCTGCCCGGTAAACGGAAGTATTTCCAGGACCTCCATGAACGATCAGTTCGGGGGCAAAACGCAGATGACAGGGATCGTGGCAGGAGCTGCGATGGCAGTCATTCTGCTCTTTGCCACAGGCTTTATCGGCTATCTTCCTGTTCCCGTGCTGGCGGCCATCGTCATCTCCGCCCTGATGAATGTGGTAGAGCTGCATCTGGCAAAGCGGCTGTTTTCTGTGAGCCGAAACGAGTTCTGGATTTTTCTGGCAGCCTGCATGAGCGTACTCTGCCTTGGAACGATCTACGGAGTTGTCATTGGAATTGCCCTGTCTTTTACAGAAATGATCTTAAAGGCTGCCAATCCGCCCAGAACGGTGCTGGGAATTATTCCGGGCAGGGAGGGATTCTTCGATCTCAGAAAAAATCCCCATGCCGTTCCCATCAGAGGAACGGTGATCTACCGATTCAGCGAGAGTCTTTTCTTTGCCAACATAAAGATATTTAAGGAGGACATCGAGTCCTTGATTGAGGATGACACAAAAACAGTGATTGTGGATGCAGGGGCAGTGACAAGCCTTGATATTACGGCCGCCGATCAGCTGGAGGCTCTGGCAGAAAGCCTGAAAAAGAGGGGAATCCGCTTTTACCTGACCGAGCATGTGGATACAGTCAATGAGGAAATGAGAAAGCTGGGAATTGGCCGCCTGATTGAGGAGGGAATGGTAAGACGCACCATCACCACTGCCTTAAAGGCAGCCGGAATGGAGGAGCCCTACCCGGTAAAGGAGAGAGAGGCAGGCCCTTCCAGGTACCAGGCTATGACAGGCCTCTCTGCGGAGGAGGAGAATTCTCTGGAGGAATTTGGCTGGGCCTTCGGAGGGGACGTGGTGAGCCAGATCGAGAGACGCGTCCACCGGATTATGGAGAGCATCCACTATATGCCGGACATTGAGGAGCTGGTGGAACGCGGTCTTCCTGAGGATAAGGACGGATGGATGAATCTGGGAGCCTTTGATGAGGACGAGATTTTAAGAAGAATCGAGCTTCACCTTGATGAGCTGCCGGAAAATCTGAGCGACAACAAAAGCATTGTCCTGAGCCTTCTCGAAAAACGAAGGCAGAGGATCAGGGAAGAGCTTGAGCAGAATCATCCGGAGCTTTTAAGCATGTTAAAGCAGCGGCGTGAGAAGCTGGAACGGCGGCTGATGAAGCAGAACCCGGAAGCTGCCATGCGGCTTCGCGAATGGGAAAAAGCTCTGAGTGAAGGCAGAGAGAAAACAGACAAAACAGGTAACATTCGGTGACAAGACGGCTTATTGATATGAAAAACTGCAGCAGGAGGGAGAGAGATGGCATTCCAGACAGGCGTAAAAGAGGACACTAAGATAAAGCTGAAAAAACCGAGCCTCTACCATGTAGTTATGCACAATGATGATTTTACCACCATGGATTTTGTGGTGGAGATTCTGATGACGATTTTCCACAAGGAACATGAGGAGGCAGTAGCCCTGATGATGCTTGTGCATAATATCCAGAGGGCGGTGGTGGGAACGTATTCCTACGATATTGCCAGGACCAAGGCAGAGGAGGCAGAGGAAAGAGCCAGGGAACAGGGATTCCCGTTCAGGCTCAGCGTAGAAGAGGCATAGGAATCCGGCAGACAGCTTCCGGGAAATTTTCTGCTGTCTGCCGGAATTTGCGTCAGAAAAAGGAGAAATTTGCAGATGATGGAAATAGATGAAGAGGTAGCCCGTGTGTTCAGTGGTGCTGTGAAGGAAGCAGGAGAGCGGGGGCTGGAGTATGTGACTCCTGAACTGTTTCTGCTAAAAATTGCAGACGAGCCTATGTTTCGGGAGGCCTTTGAGGAGTGCGGCGGCGACTGCGGGGAGCTGAAAAGCAAGCTTGAAGCGTACATCAGGGAACAGGTGCCGGCTTCAGACGGAAAAAAAGAGCCTGTTCCTTCCGCCGACTTAAATGAGCTTTTATTCTATACAGAGCTTACCACCCAGAATTGCGGGAAAAGGAGCATTGACCTGAATCACCTGATCGCCGCTTATTACCACTTAGAGAACAGCTTTGCCCTCTACTATCTGATGGAGCAGGGCATTGAAAAGGCGGAGCTTCTGCTGGAGCTTATTGAGTCCGGTGAAAAATGGGAGGGGGAGTATGAGGAATACGAGGTTCATGAGGGCGGTGACAATTCGGAGGAGTGGGAGGAATACTATGCCCGGGAATATGAGCTGGAAAAGCGCAGGGAAGAGCTGATGAGAGGCGGCGGGAAAAGAACGGAAGGAAAGAATGATGACGGCGGGGAAGAGGACATCCCGTTTGGCAGTACAGAAAAGAAGAGGGAAAAATGGAGAGATTATGTGACCTGCTTAAATGACAGCCTGTCGGATGTAAGCCCTCTCATCGGCAGGGAGGACGAGCTGGAACGCACCATGCAGATTCTCTGCCGCAGGGAGAAAAACAACCCCCTTCATATCGGCGAACCCGGCGTCGGGAAAACAGCCATAGCCTACGGCCTTGCAAGGCTTCTGGAAGAAGAAAAGGTGCCGGAGGCCTTAAAAGGTGCCAGAATCTATTCTCTGGATCTGGGAGCCATGATTGCCGGAACCCAGTACAGAGGCGAGTTTGAAAAACGGTTAAAGAGTGTTCTGGCAGGCCTTGAGAGGGAAGAAAAGCCCATTGTATACCTGGATGAGATCCACAACATTGTAGGAGCCGGGGCCGTGGGGGAGGGGAGCTTTGACGCGTCAAACCTGTTAAAACCCTACCTGGCAGCCGGAAGGATCCGTTTTATAGGGGCCACTACCCATGAGGAATATAAAAAGCACTTTGAGAAGAGCAAGAGCCTGGTGCGCCGGTTTCAGAACATTGAAATTTCCGAGCCCGGAGAGGAGGAGACAGTCAAAATTCTGGAAGGGCTCAGGAAGCACTATGAGAAATACCACGGCGTTTCCTACAAAAAGGGCGTGATGGAGTATGCGGTGCACATGAGCGCCAGGTATATCAATGAGAGATTTCTGCCGGACAAGGCCATCGATCTGATCGACGAGGCAGGCGCTTACCGGAAGCTCCATCCGCTTCCCCAGAAAAAGCAGACCGTGGGAAAGGAGGTCATTGACGAGATCCTCTCAAAGACCTGCCGGATTCCAAAGAAGGTGGTGGAGAGCGGGGAGATAAAGAAGCTCGCGGGCCTGGAGCGCAGACTGTCTGCCTGTGTGTTCGGCCAGGGCGAGGCCATAAAAGAGGTGGTCAACGCCATCAAGTTTTCCAGGGCAGGGCTCTCCGAGGCGGGAAAGCCCCTGGCCAGCTTCCTGTTTGTAGGCCCCACAGGGGTGGGAAAGACGGAGATCGCCAGAAGTCTTGCGTCGGAGCTTGGGATCAGGCTGATCCGCTTCGACATGAGCGAATATGAGGAGAAGCATGCGGTGGCGAAGCTCATCGGAGCGCCGGCCGGCTATGTGGGATACGAGGAGGGAGGCCTTCTGACAGAGGCGGTCAGAAAGAATCCCCATGCAGTCCTGCTTTTGGACGAGATTGAGAAGGCCCATTCCGATATTTACAATATTCTTCTCCAGGTGATGGACTATGCGACGCTTACGGACAATCAGGGAAGGAAGGCGGATTTCAGAAATATTGTCCTGATTATGACCTCCAATGCCGGGGCGAGCAGGCTTACAAAGGCAAGGCTGGGCTTCGGGGACGGCGCCGGCGCAGACGGACGGGGCAGCGTAATTATGGATGTGGTAAACCGGGTATTCCAGCCGGAGTTCAGGAACCGTCTGAGCCGGATTGTCGTGTTTGATGGAATTGACGAGAGGACGGCCAGAGAGATTGCAGGGAAAAAGCTCAGGGAGCTGGGAGTCCTTCTCTCAGAGCGGCAGGTGGAGTTTTCATTCACTAGGCAGGCGGAGGCCCTTCTGACGAAAAAGGGAGTGAGCCGGGAATATGGGGCAAGGGAGCTTACGAGGGTGATCGAGCGGGAGATCAAGCCTCTCCTGGCCGACCGGCTTTTGTTTGGAAGCCTGAAGCGGGGCGGTTTCTGCCGGCTGGATGTAAAAGACGGCGCGTTTGTTCTCTCAGATGAAGCTGGCGCAAAGGAAAAAAGGGAGGAACATGCATGATACGAACGCTCATCGTGCCGAACTACTACAGAGAGTTTCACTGTATCGGGAGCAGCTGTCCGGACACCTGCTGCGGAGGCTGGAAAATTCCCATTGACAAAAAAACCATGAAAAAATACCGTGCTCTGGGCCGGAGCGGCTTTGACTTCCATGGTGCGGTAGACAGGAGAAGGCGGCAGATTGTGATGAAGGATGGTTCCTGCCCTCTGCTGGAAAAGGGGCTCTGCAGGCTCCACAGGGATCTGGGGGAGGATTACCTGTGCCGTGCCTGCCGGCTCTATCCGCGCCACGATGAAGATTACGGCAGCGTTCACGAGCGTTCCCTCTCCCTGTCATGCCCGGAGGCGGCCAGGCTGATCTTAAAGAGAGAGGGGAGGCTTACCTTCCGGGAATATATGGGGAGGGGAGAAAAAGAGGCAGAGGATCCGGCATCCCGTCCTCTTTTTGCCCAGCTTATGAGGGCAAGAAAACAGATGCTCTCAATGTTATCCTTCCGGGAAAGGCCTCTCGCACACCGCCTGGCTATGATTCTCGCCATGTCCCACGACATGCAGCGGGGAATCAGCCAGGGCAAAGACGAATCCCTCCATATGATAATGGATCGGTACACCCTGCTGGAAACAGAGAAGGGGTATGAGTGGTTTATGTCGAAAACGTCATCCTGCATGGGGAGACGGGAGGAGCGGTATGATCAGATGGCAGCCTGCCTGGGGCTTCTCGGGGAGCTGACTGAAATCTACCCGGGCTATGGGAGGATGGTTTCCGGCTGGCTGGATGTGCTCTACCGGACGGAGGCTGGATTTGCAGATTATGACAGAGCAGTGCGGGAAAGCGAGGGAGAGCCGGAAATCGAAATCATGCTTGAAAATCTGGCCGCCTATATCCTGTGTCTGTACGTGCCCGGGGCAGTCTATGACAGGGATGTGTATACCAAGGTGAAATACTGCCTGTTTTCTGTTCTCTGTATCCGGGAGGCTCTGACTGCAGAGATGGCTCTAGGAAGGCTTAAGAAAGAAAATGCCATGGGCAGGGAGGAAGCCGAGGCCGCGCTCCTCAGACTGTCATGGAGCTATTCCAGGCAGACGGAGCATTCTGACGAAAATCTGGAGCTGATAGAGAATGCCCTGAAAAAGAGAAAACTGTTTTCCATGAAGTCCATATTTATCAACCTGTTTGGCTGAAACCTGGTCAGCCCGTTTGCCCGGACTGCCCTCCGGGGTTAAGGAGCCCGCCGCCTGGCGGGCTCAGCCGTCAAAATACAATATCTTTCTGCAGGCTCTCTCTCCATCTCATTTTTATATCAAATTTACATCAAATCTCGTTTCTCGTATCTCATTTTCATAAGTAAAAGCGTTTTAGAAATTCTTATCTTTTTTTCTTTTCAGGAAATGGAAAAATAAAGAAAATGTAAGGAAATCGAAATTGACGAACGGTTTTTCCAGAAGTATCCTAAACATAGACTGGATCAGTTAACCGCGAACCATTCACAGGTATGAGAGGAATGGGGACGAAGAGATAGAATGGAGATTGAGATGAAAAAAGGGAGATTGAGAGCCGCGAGGGGATTTTGGCTGGCCGTCTGCATCCTGGGGCTGGCAGCAATAGGGGCAGGATGGGCGGTAAAGGGCGTGTCTTATGTAATGGCTCAGAAGCTGCAGAGTTCTGACACGGCAGACGGCGGGGAGAGTGAGCCGATTGCCACTGATGACGCAGATCTGCGCTTCAGAGAGCGATTTTACGCGCTGAGTCCGGACAGTCTGGAAGTGACAGATGCCGAGACGGCAGAAAAGGCTGCGTCCGAGGGGAGAGAGGGCCTGGGTATTCTGCTGGCGGAATTCCCTCAGGAAGACATTTCCGTATACGGGTATGTGGACGCAGAGAAGCCCTGGCAGGGAGTCATGATCCGGTGTGGAGACAATGTGAGCTATTTTCCGGATATTGTCTATCTGTCAGAGTCTCGGGAGATGCCGGAGATTTACGCAGACAGCAGCAACAGCCTGATTATAGCCTCCTTCCACGCCGGGGCAGGAGAGGAAAAGAAGCGGGATACCCTCTACGCCTTCTTAAAAAGCCCGGCGGGAACCATGACATGTCAGGAATTTACGGCAGAGGACTTTCTGGGGCAGATGGAAAACCGTTTTTCCCTGAGCTACCAGCCTGGGGAAAACAGCGGGAAACTGGTGGGCCAGGATGGGAGGCTGATTGGTGAGGTGGACCTGAGCTGGGCGGACGGAGCCGCCATCACAGGACTGAATGTCATCAATCGCGTCCGCTTTATTCCCGGCAGCACGGTCTGGGCAGAGGTGGAGATCGGAATCACAGCCGAAGGGCGCGCCCCCTACTATGGAGAGAACCTTGTTGTGACGGCCCCGGTAGAGTTAAACAGCCAAAGCTATGGAAACGGAACGAAAAAGGTCAGCTTTTTAATCGGTGAAGTGAGGGAAAAAGCAGGAGAAAATCAGAGCGGTGAGGGGCTGGAGGAATAGAAGGGCCAGTGTCCGAATAAACTGGACTGAGAAGCTGTGTGCAGGGGAATGCAGTGCAGGAATTTGTTTTTCAAGTGATGGATTCGTTCGGATACATAGGGATATTTGCTTTGATTTTGATAGAAAATCTGTTTCCTCCCATTCCTTCCGAGGTGATTCTTACCTTCGGCGGATTTATGACTACATATACGTCCATGACGCCTGCAGGAGTGATTGCGGCGTCTACAGCAGGTTCGGTTCTGGGGGCTGTGATTCTGTACTATGCAGGGCGTCTCATTCCGAGGGAACATATGTCCCGCCTTCTGGACGGGAAGGTGGGACATATGCTGCATTTTCAGAAGGAGGATGTGGGAGACGCTGTGGAGTGGTTTGAGAGACGGGGAATGGCAGCAGTGCTGATCTGCCGCTGTGTCCCGATTATCAGAAGCCTGATATCCATTCCTGCCGGCATGGCCGGAATGAGGATGCTTCCCTTCCTCCTTCTCACAGCCGCCGGAAGCCTGGTGTGGAATACAGCCCTGGTTCTGGCAGGAGCCACAGCAGGTGCATCCTGGGAGAGGATTCTGGAGGCCATGGACGCCTACTCGAATGCGGCCGTTCTCCTGATCGGCGCTGCGGCCTTTCTGGGAAGCTGTCTCTATTTCAGAAAGAGAGAGGGGCAGGACAGGAGTGAAGAAAATGGAGGGGAGAGATAGCTCCCCTGCCGCAGTGCGATCCCCGCGGAGCGTTTTTATATAACAGGGAACGAAGTTGTCTGTTATATAAAAAAATCCCCTGTCAGACTGACTGGACAATCTGACAGGGGATTTATCATGCGTCTGATAGGAATCGAACCTACGCACACGGCTCCGGAGGCCATTGCTCTATCCACTGAGCTACAGACGCATCGATTGTATTTTACTATAAACTGTGGGAAAAGGCAAGAACTTTTTCAATTATTGCTAATCTGCAACCTCATGCTCCAGCCATTTCCCGCTTCTAAACCGTCTTACAAAGAAGAAGCCCCGCACAGTCCAGTCAGTAAACATTCCAATCCATACAGCCATGGGGCCAAATCCGCAGACTCTGATCAGGAAGATGCAGAGAGTGACACGGCAGGTCCACATGGAGAGGCAGGAGAGAAGCATGGAAAATTTCACATCGCCGGCCGCTCTCAGGCCATAGCCTGGAATAAAGGCGGCTGTCCATACCAGAGGCTTTACCACCGTAATCCATCCCATCATAAACAGACAGAGGGAGGCGCTCTCTGCCTCCAGGCCTGCCAGCCTCGTGATAGGCCCTGAAAGGAGGAAGATGAGAATGCAGCTTATAAAGACGGCGGCCTCTGCGGCATAGCTCAGCTTTTTTATGTAATACCTGGCCTCGTCAGGTCTGCCTGCTCCCAGGCACTGGCCCACCACAGTCATCATTCCGATCCCGATGCCTATCCCGGCAATGCCGTTGAAATTTTCCATAATATTCGTCATGGCCTGGGCGGCAATGGCCGCTGTTCCCAGAGTGGAAACGGTGGACTGAATGGCCAGCTTTCCAAACTGGAACATTCCGTTTTCCACCCCGGAGGGAATCCCGATGCGCAGAATATTTTTGATCAGGCGTCCGTCCGGCCGTAGGAAGATGAAGTTTCCGATAATGATCTGGCCGGATTTCCTCCGGAGGAATAAAAGCACGCAGACGGCGGCGATAATCCGGGATACCAGGGTGGAGATGGCAGCTCCTGCCACCCCCAGCCCTGCACCCCAGATTAGAACGGCATTTCCGAAAATATTCAGAAGATTCGTGGCTACTGTGACAGCCATGGGAAGGCGGCTGTTATTCTGTGCCCTGAAGATAGCTGAACCGGAGTCAAAGAGGGCGATGAAGGGGAAGGACAGGGAGGTATAGAAAAAATATACCATGGCAGAGTCCATGACCTCCTTTTCCACCGAGCCGAAGATCAGGCCAAGGATCGGCCCTCTGAAAAGCTGGCAGACTGCGAGAACAGCCAGCGAGATGGCAAGTACGATAAACAGAAGCTGGTCAGCACAGCGTTTCGCCTGTTCCTCCCGCTTCTGGCCCATATAGTTGGCGCAGATAATCGCACCCCCGGCAGCCAGAGCGTAAAAGGCCTGGATAACCAGTATGTTGATGGAGTCTACAAGGGAAACGGCGGAGATGGCCGCCTCGCTGACATTGCTCACCATCATGGAGTCCACAGTTCCCATAAAAGAGGTGAAGAGCTGCTCACAGATCAGGGGAACCATCAGGGCGAAAAGCTGCCGGTTGCTGTAGAGATGTCCTGCGCCGGAAGGGGCGCTTTCTTTTTGATTCATTGCAATGCACCTTCATTTCATACACGTTGTCAGCTGTATGCTTTTTCCTTTTTCATTGCTGTACAGGCGTGAAACATACGGAGTTTATTGTAACGGAAAGGGAGGAAGAATGCAAGAACGTATCTTTCTGCTGTTTCCGGCAGGAGGGAGGGGAGATGCCGGCCGGTGCAGCGGATTGCCGGGACAGTGAGTCTGTGAGAATTTCCTGTAGGAATCAGGCCGGACTGTGTGATATGATAAGAATATCAGAAACGTACAGGGATTTTTCTGGAAAAAGGAGGAAACATATGATTCATATTGCAATACTCGGAGTGGGATCCATTGCGGAAAAGATGGCCCAGACCTTAAATGGAATGGAGGGAAAGGATAAGGAGTTCTGCTGTTATGGGGCAGCGTCCAGGGACAGAGAGAGGGCGGAGGCCTTTGCAGCCAAATATGGCTTTGAGAAGGCCTACGGCTCCTATGAGGAGATGGCGGCCGACCAGGCAGTGGATCTGGTCTACCTTGCAACCCCTCATTCCCACCACTATGCCCATGCCAAGCTGTGCCTGGAAAACGGAAAGCATGTGCTGTGTGAGAAGGCCTTTACAGTCAACGCCCCTCAGGCCAGGGAGCTGTTTGATATGGCTGAGAAACGGGGGCTTCTTCTGACAGAGGCCATCTGGACAAGGTACATGCCTATGAGAGAGATGATTGACGATGTGCTGGCATCGGGCATTATCGGCACTCCCTGTACCCTGACTGCGAATCTGGGGTACCGGATTTTTGAGAAGGAGAGGCTTATCCGGCCGGAGCTGGCAGGAGGAACTCTCCTGGATGTGGGAGTTTATACGCTGAATTTTGCTCTCATGGCCTTTGGAAAGGATTTTGAAAAAATAGAATCCTCCGTGCAGATGGCAGAGACGGGAGTGGACGCCCAGGAGAGCATTACCCTGCGCTACAGAGACGGCAGGATGGCTGTGCTGAATGCGACGATGATGGGGATCAGCGACAGACGCGGCGTGATCTACGGAGACAGGGGGTTCCTGGAAGTGGAAAATATTAACAACCCACAGTCCATTACGGTTTACGACAGAGATTACAGGGAAGTAAAAAGGATTCCCTGCCCGCCCCAGGTGACAGGATATGAGTACGAGGTGGAGAGCTGCCTGAAGGCTGTCAGGGAGGGCCGGACAGAATGTCCCGAAATGCCTCACAGTGAAACGATCTATGTCATGGAGCTGATGGATGAGCTGAGGAGGCAGTGGGGACTGTCCTACCCCTGTGAGGAAATTTCATGACATGGGCTGAGGCGGCAGCCGGCAGGCCGGTTTTCTGCCATTAAAATGGAGGAATTTTCCATAATTACACAATAATAACTTTTTTCGAGAATGAATGTAAAAAACATCAAAAGGTTGACGCCGCATTCATTTTATGTAATAATTCTCGTTGTGCCTTTGGGAAAGCAAAACAACTTGTCTGGGAGTGCTGCTCCTGGAACTTCTGCTTTACAGTTTATGCTGCAAAAGTTCCATCATGCGACACTCCCTTTTTGGGTCCGTCAGTCAGCGGGAAGCTGGCGGCTCTGGGACAGGTTTCTTCCTGGGGAAAGGCAGATGAAAGAAATGAAAGAAAAAGAGGTGTTTATGGAAAACTCAAAGAAAATCAACTGGTACACCCTGGCCTTTATGGCGTTTTCTACGGTCTGGGGTTTTGGAAACGTGCTCAACGGCTTCGTTTACTTTAACGGAATCCAGGTTATCTTCAGCTGGATTCTGATGTTTGCCCTGTACTTTGTACCTTATACGCTGATGGTCGGCGAACTGGGCTCTGCCTTCAAGCATTCCGGCGGCGGCGTAAGCTCCTGGATCCGTGAAACCATCAGCCCCAAGTTTGCCTACTATGCAGGCTGGACGTACTGGGCCTGCCATGTAACCTATATCGCCAGCAAGGGAAGCGGCGGATTAAAGGCTTTAAGCTGGATGGTATTCCAGAACGGAAGCACCTATGACACGCTGCCCACCACCTGGGTACAGCTTGCGACTCTGGCTGTGTTCCTGTTCTTCTGCTGGGTTGCAAGCCGCGGCTTAAACCCGCTGAAAAAGCTGGCCACCATCGCCGGAACAAGCATGTTCATTATGTCAATCCTCTACATTCTCATGATGTTCGCAGCTCCGGCCATCAACCCGGGAGGCGGCTACGTTTCCATGGATTTCAGCGCAAAGAACCTGATTCCGCAGTTTAACGTGGGATATTTCACCTCCCTGTCCATCCTTGTGTTTGCAGTGGGCGGATGTGAAAAGATTTCTCCCTATGTAAACAAGGTGAAAAACTCTGCCACCGGCTTCCCCAAGGGAATGATTGCCCTGGCCGTCATGGTTATGGTCTGCGCGATCCTGGGTACGGTAGCCATGGGTATGATGTTTGATCCGGCGGTCATCAATGAGAGCACAGAGAGCTTCAATTCCTACGTGTCCAACGGCGGATACTGGGCATTCCAGAAGCTGGGCGAGTATTACCATGTGGGAAATCTGTTCTTAATCATCTACGCTGCCTGCAACGCAGTGGGACAGTTCTCCACGCTGGTACTCAGCATCGACGCTCCGCTTCGCATGCTGCTTGACAATGAGGATGCGAGAGAGTTTATCCCGACAAAGCTGTTAAAGAAGAACAAATACGGCGCTTACATCAACGGAATCTGGATGGTGGTTATCCTGTCAGGAAGCATCATCGCAATTCAGTCCTTTGTGCCGGGGGCTGCTGCAGTTCTGGCCCAGTTAAATAAGCTGAACTCCGTAACCATGCCGCTGCGTTACCTGTGGGTATTTGCTGCCTACATTGCGCTGCGCAGATGTATCGGAAAATTTAATCCGGAATACCGCTTTACAAAGCATCAGGGTCTTGCCTTCACGGCAGGCATATGGTGCTTCGGCGTCACAGCCCTCTGCTGCGTCCTGGGTATGTATGTAGAAGGCGATATCGCTTCCACAGCGTTAAACATTGTGACTCCGTTCGTGCTGACAGCCCTTGGACTGATTCTTCCTATTATCAAGAAGAGAGAGGCAGCTAAGGCACAGTGAGAAGCAAGATAAAAACAAGATAAAACAGAATAAAAACAAGATAAAACAGAGAAGCCGCTGGCAGGGAAAAATTTCCCCCAGCGGCTCTTTTTCTGTATAGCGGAAGGGATTTTAGAGACTGCAGTGCTGCCGGTTCCGGCACTTCCCGGTTCAGCATCCCGTCATGATTCGGATAATCTCCTTGTCTGTCTCCCGCATGCCGTCCTTTCCAAGGCGGCCGATATTCCGGATCGTGTTCTCCACTCCCTTGGACACGACACCGTCACCGCCGTAGAACTGCTGGCCGTTGCGGTACATGTTCCAGCCCAGAATGCCGGCATCCACGGAGGCGGCAATCTTGGCGGCGCAGGAAGCCTTGGCGCCGTCACAGATAATGCCGGAGGTAATTGCAATGGCATTTACCAGGGTATGGGCAATTTCCTCAAAGCCGCCTCCGGCCAGGTAGGCGATCCCGGCACCGGCGCCGGCGCCGGCGCTGACGGCTCCGCAGTAGGCTGACAGCCGTCCAATCCCTGTTTTCTGGTGCAGGGTGATGAGATCCGAGACGAGAAGAGCCCGGTACAGCTTCTCCTCGCTGCAATTCCACTCCTTAGCGTATTCGATAACCGGAAGGGAGGCGGTTATGCCCTGGTTTCCGCTGCCGGAGAGAATGACAACGGGCATTTCACAGCCGTTCATTCTGGCATCGGAGCCGGCAGCCGCCGCAGCCTTTGCCCTGTTTTTTACATCTGTTCCGTATTCCTTTAAAAGAACTTTTCCGATGTTGGCCCCATAGCTGCCGCGCAGTCCCTCCTGGGAGATGGCGGTATTGTATGCGATCTGGCGGTCTAACAGTTCGCGGACATCGGAGAGGTCTGCTGTATCAGAAAAGTCCACGATTCCCTCAACCGTCAGAAGGCTGTAGTCAGGCATATCTGTGCTTGCCTGCTCGGAGAGCTCTCCCTGGTAGAGAACTTCCCCGTCTTTTTCGAGAAGAACAATATTGGTATGCTCATTGATTATGCGGGCTTTGGCCTGTGAGCCGTCCTTCTTCACGGTCACGGATACGTCCAGGATAAAGGGGGAATCTGCCGGGCGGACATAAATGGAAGCCGTTTTCAGGTAGGCGGCAAGCTTTTCTTTTTCCTCATCAGTTACCTGTGACAGAACCTCCAGCTTCAGCTCCTCCTTTCCTGCGATGATGCCGGCAGCTGCTGCAGCCTCGATTCCCTTGGCCCCGTTTGTGTTGGGGACGATAACGCTTTTTACATTTTTTATAATGTTTCCGCTGGCTTCAATGAGGACGGAATCGGGGATACAGCCCAGCAGCGCTCTGGCCCTGGCAGCGCAGTAGGCGATGGCGATAGGTTCCGTGCATCCCATGGCGGGGAGAAGTTCCCGTTTCAGAATGTCCACGTAGGTTTTGTATCGGATATCAGATTTTTCCATATTTTGTTTCCTCTTTTCTTTCTGTTTTCATGTGCTCTCCGTCTCGGAGGAGAAGCAGAAGGCAGGTGATAAAGATTTCCTTTGACACAGAATCTCCTTATAAGATATTATGGGGAAAATAACAGGTTTTGTCCAACAGTTTTTTGAAAAAGGCCCACAAAAAAATATTGTATATTGTGGCAGGGGGTTAATCATGAATTTTGTAGATCTTTCGTGTTTTGTCATGGCTGCCGAGGAAATGAACTTTACGCGTGCAGCCAAGCGGCTTTACATTTCTCAGCAGTCTCTGAGCAGCCATATTGCAAAGCTGGAGGAGCATTATGGTGTCCGTCTGTTTGACAGAAGCGCACCTTTGACAATGACCAGGGAGGGAAACCTTCTTCTGAAGCATGCCCGGGCAATTCTCGATGAAGAAAATCAGATAAAAGAAGAACTCCAGGACTTAAGAGAGGGAGGAGGATGCCAGCTTTCCATAGGAATCTCCGGCTATCGAAGCAGCGCTATGATGCCTGTTCTTTTACCGGCTTTTTATAAAAAAAGGCCTGAATGCCGGGTAAAGCTTCTCGAGGCCCCGTTAGCCCAGGTGACAGCGAAAGAGAACGTCTGCTATCTCAAACCAGGATTTCTTTTCAGGAGGCCAGAAAATGTCCTCTGATTTTGATGGGTGAGAGAACCTGGCTTCGGGAAATGGTAGAGGCTTTTGGGAGGGAAAAGGAGGTGGAATTTTACTCTTCAGTAGAGACAGCAAGTATTGACACGATGATTTCTCTGTGTATGAAAGAGATGGGAGCTATGGTTTGTCCGGAAATTTATCTTGATGAGAACAAACTCCGTGAAGACGGTTTCAAGGTATTTCGGCTGTCAGAATCCATGTTTCGCAGGAAAATAGCAGTTAACTATCTGGATCGAAAGTATCAGCCCCGCATAGCAAAGGAATTTATTGCCCTGGCAAAACAGGTTTTCCATAAGGGCTGGCATGAAAAAATAATCAGACAAAATTAAATTATAGGCGGTGAAAGGGAAGATTATATCAATCTGCCTGAAAAAATGAAAGCGACAGAAAAACACAGTGGCCTCACCGGATAAAACTGTTGGAACTCAGTAGAAATTGTTTGTATAATTGGCCATAAATAGGAGAATACCAGACAACAGTCCAAATTAGCGGGGGATTTTGCCCGTCATATCCTCCGGATATGCCATCTCTCCGAGAGATGCGCACTCGTAATGTGTGGCTGGATTTTACTGGGTACATCAATAGGATTTTAGGGGAGGAAGGAGCATGGAGAATCATAACATAAAACGGTTAATCCGCCTTTCGGACGAGTATGAAGCATATACACTGAAAAACAGGAGAGAGATCCACAAAAACCCGGAGCTGTCTTTTCAGGAGTTCCGTACGGCGGCCCTGGTGTGCCGGGAGCTTGACGCCCTTTCCATTCCCTGGGAAAAAAGTCCGGTTGAACCGGGGATCATTGCTCAGATAGACAGCGGACGTCCGGGAAAGCTTCTAATGCTTCGGGCAGACATGGATGCCCTTCCAATTCAGGAGGAAAATGACCTGGAGTTTCGCTCTGAGCGTGAAAATGTCATGCATGCCTGCGGACACGATGTCCATACCGCAAACCTTTTAACTGTCGCCAGGATTTTCAATGAGATGAAAGACTGCTTTAACGGCCGGGTAAAGCTGGTGTTCCAGCCAGGCGAGGAGAGCGGAGGAGGCGGCAGAAGAATGATTGAACAGGGGCTTCTGGATGAAAAGCCGGATGCCTGTATAGGGCTTCACGTGTTTCCCTGGACTCAGGGGAAACTGGTAATCGGGAGCGGGTATCTGACGGCCTTTTCTGATGGCTGCACAGTGAAAATACACGGAAAAGCGGCACATTCATCCACACCGGAAGAAGGGGTGGATGCTATAGGAATTGCGGCGGCGATTGTGACAGCTCTCAATTCAGTGGCAGCCAGGAACATCAGCCCCATGGAGAACTCCACTCTGAATGTAGGAAAAATTGCAGGGGGAAGTGCGCCGAATATTATCGCCTCGGAATGTGAACTCTCAATTATGATGCGCAATATTACGCCAGAAGCCCGTGAGGTGATGATGGAAAAAATTAATTCTATATCAAAAGGGATAGCGGAAGCTATGGGGGGCAGCTGTGAAATTTCTTTTCGCCAGGGATATCCGTCTGTATACAATGATCTGGAATTTACCGCTTTTGTGACAGATACGGTTGAGAACCACAGGGAAGTGCTGTATGATGGGATTGTGGAGATTCCGGAACACTATTTACTCACAGGCAGCCAGGCAAGGCTGATCGCTGAAGACTTCGGATTTTATTCCAGACAAGTTCCCTCCTGCTTTATCCAGGTGGGAACGGGAGTATATGCCCCAGCTCACAGTTCCCGGTTTATGGTTGACGAAAACTGCATTAAGCTCTGCACCAGGCTTATGGCAGCTGCAGCGCTCCGTTTTTTAAGTATGTAGCTCTGCAGCTGGGAAGATTCCCCGCTTTAAGAGAGCAGGATGAGTAAAGCAGAAAACATGGCAGGCTTAGGGTGAGGATATCCAGGTCAAATAGATATAGACAGATATAGGCAAGACGCACAGTTAATGTGAATGATGAAAGAGATATACAGTCAGGAAGGAGTTAAAAAGAAGAGAATGGAACATTCAGAAGAAATGGAACGCCCGGTAATAGGAGTCCTGGGAAATCTGTATACACATACACATTCCGCGTATGCGGCCCAGATGACATATGCAAATTCTGCATACCTGAACGCAGTGAGTGAGAACGGAGGGATTCCCTTTGTGATCCCGGCTGTGGCCACAGAAGAGGAACTGGAGAGGCTCCTCTCTTTCTGTGACGGACTGCTGTTTCCCGGAGGAGAGGATGTGGATCCGAAGCTGTTCGGGGAGGAGCCCCATCCCTCCATCGGTTCAGTCAATGAGCAGATGGATCGCTTCTGGATTCTGGCAGAGAAAAAGGCAGAGGAGCGGAAGCTCCCGGTGCTTGGAATCTGCAGAGGAATGCAGCTTGTCAATGTTGCCAGAGGAGGGAGCCTGTGGCAGGATATCAGCCTGTACCGGGCGGATCACCAGCTCCATGCGCAGAAGCAGGAGAGATCCTATCCGATCCATCAGGTGAGGATCGAGAAGGGAAGCCGGCTTTCAAAAATACTGGGAGAGGAGACCGTATATACAAATACTCTTCATCACCAGTGCGTCAGGCTCCCGGGAAGAGATCTGGCTGTAACAGCCTGGGCGGTAGACGGAGTGGCGGAGGCGATGGAGAGTCCGGAGGGAAGAATTGTTCTTGTACAGTGGCATCCCGAGGAGCTTACAAGGTCGGTGCCGAAAATGAACGGGCTGTTTTCTGATCTGGTGCGAAAGGCACAGAGGCACAGATGCGAGAAGCAGCAGGAATCCTGATCTCATCCGGACTTTTACGTTTCAGTGGAAAATCCTCTCTTCCTGTAGTACAATCAGGATAGCTTGCATTGGAAAGGAGTGACATGGATGCCTTTTATTAACTCAAAACTGTCAGTTAAGGTGTCAGATGAAAAAAAGGAAGCAATTAAAACAAAGCTGGGGCATGCCATAGAGGCGATTCCGGGCAAAACGGAAAGCTGGCTGATGGTAGGATTTGAGGATGACTACTGCCTGTATTTCAAGGGAAACCAGGACGGACCCACTGCCTTTATTGAGGTGAAAATTTTCGGCAGTGCGCCGGACAGCGCCTTTGACAGGCTGACAGAGCGTATTTCTTCCATCTATGAGGAGGAGCTTGGAATACCCAAAAACCGTATTTATATCAAGTATGAGGAAGTGCTTCACTGGGGATGGAACGGAGCTAATTTTTAAGGGAGGCGGCGGTTTGACAAAGATGCCGCAGGCAGAGACAGAGAAGAAGGAGGATGACGGTCATGATGAACGAAAAAGTGGCAGAGCTTATTAACACACAGGTAAATAAGGAGTTTTACTCCGCATACCTTTATCTGGAATTTTCCAATTTTTACGTGGAGCAGGGATTAAGCGGATTTGCAAACTGGTACAGCATACAGGCCCAGGAGGAGAGAGATCACGCGATGCTGATGTTAAAATACCTTCAAAACAACGGCGTGTCTGTGACGCTGGAGGCTATTGACAAGCCGCAGGTACAGCTTCAGAACAATATGGATCCTCTGAAGGAGGGCCTTAAGCATGAGCAGTATGTAACCTCCCTGATCAACAATATCTATGACGCAGCCTACACCGGGAAAGATTTCCGCACCATGCAGTTTCTCGACTGGTTTGTAAAGGAGCAGGGGGAGGAGGAGATGAATGCCTCTGACCTGATCAAAAAGATGGAGCTGTTTGGAGGAGATCCGAAGGGACTTTATATGCTGGACAGCGAGCTGGGAGCCAGGACGTATACAGCTCCTTCCCTGACTCTGTAGTCTGCGGCAGTCAAGGCCTGCGCTGAGGAAAGCAGACAGAAAGGCGAAAATAATGAGACAGAGAATCTGTGATTATGGAATTCAGATTGGGAGTTTTCCCAGGGGAACCAGAAATCTGATAACGGATGTTCCAGGCGTAGCTGTAGGGCATAAGACGGTGAAGGGAAACGGGAACTGTACGGGAGTCACAGTGATTATGCCTGTAAAAGACAATCTGTTTTTGAACAAGTGCACTGCCGCAGCTTACATCCACAATGGTTTTGGAAAAACCTGCGGACTTTTGCAGGTGGAGGAGCTTGGAACACTGGAAACACCCATCGCGCTTACCAACACGCTGAATGTAGGGCTGGTGGCCGATGCGCTGGTAGAATATACCTTAAACCGCTGTGAGGCTGACGGAGAGCCTGCTTTTTCCGTCAATCCGGTGGTGGGAGAGTGCAATGACAGCCGGATTAATAAGATCTCTGTGAGAGCAGTGACAAAAGAGGATGTGTTTGAGGCGATCGAGGCAGCCGGCGAGGACTTTGAGGAGGGCAGCGTGGGCGCCGGAGCCGGAACCATCTGCTATGGCTTCAAGGGAGGAATCGGCTCCGCATCCCGGCTGGTGGAGGTGGAAGGAAAGAAATATACCATCGGAGTCCTGGTTCAGTCAAACTTCGGTGCCACCCGCTGTCTGACGATCAACGGCGTTCCCGTGGGAAGGGAAATTCTGAGAGAGACAGAGGGACAGGAGCTGCCCTCACCTTCAGATACCCTGAGAAGCCATGTCAAAAAGGCTCTGTTCCACGGTACCCAGGAGGATCGCGGTTCCATTATGATGATCTGCGCTACGGATCTACCGCTCTCAGATCGCCAGTTAAAGCGCCTGATCCGCAGAATGGGAAACGGACTGGCCAGAACCGGCTCCTATACAGGACATGGCAGCGGGGAGATTATGATAGGTTTCTCCACTGCCAATCGCGTTCCGGCGGCACAGGAACCTGCGGTTCTGACGAGGGAGATGCTCAACGAGAGCCTTCTCAATGAGCCCTTTGAGGCAGTGGCCGAGGCGGTGGAGGAGGCGGTTCTCAATTCCATGACCATGGCTGATACGACAGAGGGAGTGGACGGAACCGTTTATTACAGCCTGGCGGAATTTTTGGAAAGAAAACCGATCAGAGAGTAAAAAGACAGTCCTGTTGGGACGTGATAAGAACGAGGGAAAAGCAGAATACAGAGCGTGAAGCGGAGCCGGCATTATGCAGAAATGCCGGCTCCATTTTACTGTTTGCAGGATATTTCTCTGAAGTTTATGAATAAAGCTCTGCCTAATCTTTAAAGGGGACGCAAGCCTCACGGACAAGGGATTCAAATAATGGAAGCATGGCGTCATCAACAGGGAGCATGGCCTCCGGGTGCCACTGAAGCCCGATTCCAAATGGATAATCTTTTACCTCCACCGCCTCGATTACCCCGTCGTCGGAGAGAGCGGCTGTCTGCAGACATTCTGCCACAGTCTTGAGAGCCTGGTGATGGTAGCTGTTCGTCCAGATTCTGGTTCCGAACAGCTGATGAAGAAGAGTTCCCTCCTTAATTGTGACAGGGTGGCTGACATCCCCTCTGTCCGTTGCCTGCATGTGCTTTGAAACGGTTGGAGAAAATTCCGTCAAGTCCTGATAGAGCGTTCCGCCGCAGGCCACATTGAGAACCTGTATGCCGCGGCAGATGGCGATAAAGGGCTTTTTCGCCTCCAGCACGAGCTTCATCAGAGACAGCTGAAAATCGTCCAGAAGAAGGCTGGTAGGCCCCACAAGACGGCTGGGAAGCTCTCCGTATTTGCAGGGAGAGATATCCTGCCCTCCGCTGAAGAGAAAGCCGTCGCAGACAGCAAGATACTGGGAAAGAATTTCCCTGTTCTTCGTTACAGGCAGCATGACGGGAACGCCGCCGCCGCGGATGACGGCGTTCGGATAATTTATGTTGGTAAAGACTCTGGGAACCGCCTCTTCGCCCAGGACGGTGACAATTCCGATAACCGGCTGTTTCATTAGAAAAAATCCCCCTTTTACAATATAGATTTATTTTAGTATAGCATAGATTCCTTTTAGTATAGCATGGAGCAGAAGGAATGCACAGATAAAAGAGAGAATATTTTTCGTGCCGCTTCATATAAATCGAATACCGGAAGTCAGTAAAAAATCACAGAAAATGAGATGGAAAGATATGCCAGACAGTCAGGTCAGCTTCAAAAAGCAGAATAAAATAATGGAAATTCTACAGGAAAAGACGAATAAAACAAAAATAAAAACAGTAAAGCAATATTTGGAATATTTCAGAGCCTCCGAAGACAAAAACAAAATTATTAAAAGGTGAAATATTGACATAATACAAAATTTATGGGATAATATATCAAAAATTCAGAAATTTACAGCGGTGCGGTTAAAATGCGTATTCTGTGAAAAAAGGGAGGAGAGATTTTATGAAATTGAGAGCGAAAAAACTACTTGCCCTTGCAATGGCCGGTGTGATGACGTTATCCCTGGCCGGCTGCGGCGGCTCCGGAAGCTCCGGCGGTTCCGGGAACGCAGGCTCAGAGGCAGCGGGGCAGACCGGAGAAGCATCCTCAGAGGGCGGAGCAGCTTCTTCAGTTCCCAAATCAGCAGAGGAAGTGGTTGTGCCGGAGGGAGAATCCGTTTCCCAGGAGATGGATGTGGTCGGTGCCATGAATGTGGATTTCACCACCATGGATCCCATGGATACCAGCGATACACTTTCAGGCGGTATTCAGAGACTCATGATGGATGGATTATTCGGATTTGACGACAACATGAAGATCATCCCCATGCTGGCAACGGATTATGAGGCAAATGAAAATGCCACAGAATATGTGATTCATTTAAGACAGGGAATTTCTTTCACAGACGGGACACCGTTCAATGCAGAAGCGGCGAAGGCCAACCTGGATCGCTGGGGCGATAAGGAGCTGGGACTTAAGAGGACGACACTTCTTTGCAATGTTCTGGAATCGACAGAGATCGTGGATGAGTATACCGTAAGGGTGAAGCTGTCACAGCCTTTCGGCGCCTTTATTGCAACGCTGGCCCACCCGGCCTGTGTGCTGATGAGCCCGAAGGTGATTGCCCAGGGAAACGACGCCTGTGCCGAGAGCCCGGTTGGAACAGGACAGTACATATTTAAGGAGTGGATCGCAGGCGATCACGCTACCGTCACACTTAACAAGGACTGGTGGGGCTATGACGCAGAAATCTGCGGCGGTACAGCTCTGGCAGAGCCGGATGCAGGCTTTAAGAGCATCACCTTCCGCCCGGTAGCTGAGAACGCCACGAGAGTCGCCATGCTTCAGTCAGGGGATGCCCAGTTTATCTGGCCGGTTCCCACAGAGAGCATGCAGGCACTTGCGGCAGATACAAACGTGTATGTAGGAGCAGAGGAGGGCATGGTTGTCCGCTATCTGTTCATGAACAATATGAAAGCGCCGTTTAATGACAAGAGGGTGCGCCAGGCTGTCAACTATGCAATCAACAAGGAAGCCTACATTGCAGTTGTAAAGAATGGCCTCTCCTCGGTGGCAACCTCCATCATCGGACCTGCCACTCAGCACTATAAGGCAAACGATCCATACCCCTATGATCCCGAAAAGGCCAAGGAACTTCTCACAGAGGCGGGATATCCGGACGGATTTGAGTGCACCCTGATCTGCGCCAGCACCACGGCAAACTTAAAACAGGCCGAGTTCCTTCAGCAGCAGCTGGCTCAGGTGGGAATCACCATGAACATCAACGCTCTCGAGAGCGCGGTCGTAAATGACAAGGTAGAGAATGTCAATGTTCCCGGCTCAGAGGCTGAGGTAGAGATGTACACCATCGGCTGGTCCTCCTCCACGGGAGATGCAGACTGGGGTATCCGTCCTCTGGTTGCTGTAGAATCCATGCCTCCGATGAGCTATAACATCTGCTACTATGAAAATGAGGAAGTAGATAACCTTCTCTATGAAGCACTGGCAACGGCAGATGAGGAGAAGAGGGCAGAGGCCTATGCCAAGGCTCAGGATATTCTCTGGGAAGACTGCCCGATGGTATGCCTCGTGAACGATTACAACACATGGGCCACCACAAACAAGATTGCCAATGTTAAGGTTTACCCGGATAACTGTCTGAACATCAGAAATGCCAGAATGGCAAAATAGTGAATATATCAGATCATGCAGAAGATGGAAAAGACAGTGAAAAAGTAAACTGAATACAAAAACATAATTGAAAGTCAGCAGGAGAGCGGCAGGCCAAAGTCGCAGGAAGACTTCCGGTAAGACGGATGGCCTGAGCTCTCTTTCTTGACTGGAATACAGCCTGTAGCTGCAGGAAAAGCTGAAAAGGCAAAGAGTGCAGAAGCTCAGGATTTGCTCGGAAATGGTTTGGCGGTCTGTAACAGAAAGCTGCCAAACCATTTTTGGGAGTAGGGAGAGAAGGGAGAGTGAACGGATGCTTAAATATATTGTAAAGCGTGTGATTGGTGTAATCCCGACACTGATTATTGTTACAACCTTTGTGTTCTTTTTCGTTCGCCTGATTCCGGGAGATCCGGCCCGTCTGGTGGCCGGCCCTCAGGCGACTCTTGAGGACGTGGAGGTAGTAAGGGAAGAGCTGGGGCTTAATAAACCCATTCTCACTCAGTATGCAGACTATGTGACAGGACTGTTTCACGGAGATCTGGGAATGTCTCTGAGAACGAAGCGCCCGGTAGCCACAGAGGTAAGTCTGCGGTACATGAATACAGTGAAGCTGACTGTGTTCAGTCTGGTGTGGAGTGTGATTGTGGGAGTGCTCATCGGAGTCTGGTCAGGAAAGCACCGATCGCGGTGGCAGGATTACACGGGAATGACGCTGGCCATATCGGGCATCTCCATGCCTTCTTTCTGGATCGGTTTTCTCCTGATTATGGTGTTTTCCGTTAACCTCAAATGGTTTCCCACCACAGGTGCGGACTCCTGGAAGAGCTTTATTCTTCCGGCTATTGCACTGGGAACCAGTATCGCGGCCATTATCGCCAGGTTTACCCGTTCGTCCATTATTGAGGTAATGAAGGAAGATTATATAAGGACAGCCAGGGCCAAGGGCCTCAGGGAGAAATCTGTCATCTGGAAGCACGCCTTCAGAAATGCCATGATCTCCGTGGTGACAGTAGTGGGTCTGCAGTTTGGATTCCTCCTTGGCGGTTCTGTAGTTACAGAGTCTGTGTTTGCATTTCCGGGTCTTGGCTCCCTTCTTGTGGAGTCGGTAAACTACAGGGATTACAATGCTATTCAGTCCCTGATCCTGATTTTCTCGCTGCACTTTATTTTGATTAACCTGGTAGTGGACATCCTCTATGCTCTGCTGAATCCGGAAATCAAGCTGAATTAATGGGAAAGGGGATACGTTATGGCGAAGGAAGAAAAAGTATTAAATGAAAAAACGGACATCAATACGCCGTTTAAGGACTTTGTGCGGAAATTTAAAAAGCAGAAAACGGCAATCGTGGCAATGTTCTTCATCATTGCCCTGGTGATACTCGCATTTATCAGCTACCAGATTGCCCCCTATGGCATTAATGAGTATGATTACACGGCGATCATGCAGGGACCCAGCGCAGCCCACTGGTTTGGAACAGACGAGTTTGGGCGGGATCTGTTTTCAAGGATCATCTGCGGTACCAGGATCTCCCTGAGTGTAGGACTGTTCTCTGTCAGCATCGCTGCTGTCTGCGGAACTATTCTGGGACTCCTTGGCGGATATTACGGCGGAATCCTGGACTCTATCATTATGAGAATCTGTGACACTCTGTTTGCATTCCCGGGAATTATTCTGGCTATCGCTATCATTGCCATTCTGGGAAGCGGAATGACAAACGTGGTGATTGCAGTAGCTGTGTTCAGCACACCTACCTTTGCGAGGCTGGTGCGCAGTACCACCCTGTCGACGAAGGGAAATGTGTTTGTGCAGGCGGCAAGAAATCTGGGCGCCAGCGACGCCAGGATCCTGTTTCGCCATATTCTGCCCAGCGCCATTCCCAATATCATCGTGCAGTATACCATGTCTATCGGAACCTCCATTCTGACAGCATCGAGCCTCAGCTTTCTGGGAATGGGAGCCCAGCCGCCGACACCGGAGTGGGGACTTCTTCTGAGCAACGGAAGAACCTACATGATGACCAGCTGGCACATTACCCTGTTTCCGGGCCTTGCCATATTCCTGACGGTTCTGTGCTTCAACCTTCTGGGGGACGGACTCAGGGATGCACTGGATCCGAAGCTGACCGATTAAATGAAGGAAGAGAAACGATGAAAGGGAGAGCCGGACAGGAGGGAGGAACGGAATGGATACAAGGAAGAATATTCTGGAAATAAAAAATATGCACACCTACTTTTTCACAGACAATGGAGTGGTAAAGTCGGTGGACGGAGTGGATATCGAGCTGAAGGAGGGCTCCACTCTGGGGATAGTGGGAGAGTCGGGAAGCGGAAAGAGCGTGACGGCCCTCTCGGTTATGGGACTGTTAATGGGAACCACGGGAAAGGTGGTGGAGGGGCAGATTCTGCTGGACGGCCGCGACATCACAAACCTGAGCGCTGAGGAGAGAAGAAAGATCAGGGGAAATCAGATTTCCATGATCTTCCAGGAGCCTATGACGAGCCTGAACCCGGTTATGAAAATCGGGGATCAGCTGGTGGAGGCCATCAAGATGCACCAGAACAAGACGAAACAGGAGGCCAGGGAGATGGCCGTTGAGATGCTGAAAAAGACGGGACTTCCGAGGGTAGAGCGGATTGTCAATGAGTACCCGTTTCAGCTCTCCGGAGGACAGAGGCAGAGGGTTATGATCGCCATGGCTCTCGTCTGCAACCCGAAAATCCTCATCGCCGATGAGCCTACCACTGCTCTGGATGTGACGATTCAGGCCCAGATCATTGATCTGATGAACCATCTGAAGCAGGAGATAGGAACTTCTATCATGTTCATTACCCACGATCTGGGTGTGGTGGCGGAAACCTGCGACGAGGTGGTGGTAATGTACTGCGGCCGCGTGGTGGAAAAGGGAAATGTGTACGACATTTTCGGGCAGACAGCTCATCCATACACCCAGGGACTTCTGCGCTCCATCCCAAAGCTCGGGGAGCATGTGGAGGAGCTGGATTCCATTCCCGGCAATGTGCCGAATCCCAAATATATGCCAAAGGGCTGCAAGTTCGCCCCCAGATGCGAACACGCCACAGAACGCTGCAGAGAGGAAGAGCCGGGATTCTTTGATCTGGGGAACGGACACCTGAGCAGATGCTGGCTCTGTGAAAGATAAGGGGGGACGGATATGGCAGAAGATTTATTAAAGGTAGAGGGACTGAAACAGTATTATCCGGCATCCAGCGGCCTGTTTGGGAAAAAGACCTACGTAAAGGCCGTGGACGATGTGGATTTTGAGGTAAAGAAGGGAGAAGTGTTCGGAATCGTAGGAGAGTCCGGATGCGGAAAATCCACTCTCGGAAAGGCTATCTGCAAGCTCATTGAGCCCACAGACGGAAAAATTATTCTGGACGGGGAGGATATCCGGGGCTATGACAGCAAAAAAATGAGAAGCGTGAGAAAGAAGGTTCAGATGGTATTCCAGGACCCTTACGCTTCCCTGAATCCCAGAATGTCCATCCACGATATTCTGGCAGAGCCGCTGGTGATCCACGGGCTTGCCAAGGGAAAACAGGAGATCGACGAGGCGGTGGTGCGGCTTCTCAGAGAGGTGGGAATGGACGACTACCATGCCAGAAGATACCCTCATGAGTTCTCAGGAGGCCAGAGACAGAGAATCGGCATTGCGAGGGCTCTGGCCGTGCGGCCGCAGCTGATTATCGCCGACGAGCCGGTATCTGCGCTGGACGTGTCCATTCAGTCTCAGGTTTTAAACCTGATGAGCAGACTGAAGAAGGAGTTTAACTTAACCTATATCTTCATTGCCCATGATCTGAGCGTTGTAGAGCATATCAGCGACAGGATTGGGGTTATGTATCTGGGAAATTTTGTGGAGGAGGCAAACAAGGAAAATCTCTATAAGAATCCCATGCATCCGTACACACAGGCGCTGCTGTCTGCAGTTCCGATTCCCGATCCGACGGTGAAGAAGGAGAGGATTATCCTGGAGGGAAGCATTCCGTCGGCGATCAATCCGCCGTCCGGCTGCAAATTCCACACCAGATGCCCGAAATGTATGGAGATATGCAAAAAAGAAGCTCCGAGAAAATACCAGGTAGGAGAGGATCACTTCGTATACTGCCACCTGTATGACAACGAGATGTAGAAAGAAAACGGAAGAGTACAGGCGAAGGGAGAGACGGAGGGACGGCAGGAATCCAGCCCGTTTTTGTTCCGGCGAGGCCGGGAAAACGGGCTGGATTCCTGCCGTTTGCGTTAGAGAATTCTTTTCGGGAAAAGAAGGTTGCATTTGAAGCGGAGTGTGATATGATGCTTTGTAGAGGAAAGGATGAGAGGAGGAATAAGCGATGAAGCTGTTTATCAGCGCTGATATTGAAGGCTGCGTCGGGACGACGCTGGCCAGTGAAACCCATAAAGATATGCCGGAGTACCGCCAGTTTGCCAGACAGATGACAGAGGAGGTGGCGGCAGTCTGCGAAGCTGCTCTGGAGGCAGGAGCTGACGAGATTGTAGTGAAGGATGGCCATGGAGATGCGACAAATATTGATTTTACCGCTCTCCCTGACCGTGTGACCCTGATCAGAGGAAAGAGCGGGCATCCCTACAACATGATGTTCGGGCTGGATGACAGCTTTGACGCTGTGCTCTATGTAGGCTACCACGCTCCGGCAGGAAATGGAGGGAACCCGATCAGCCACACATCCACGGGAAACAGCAATCAGATTCTTCTGAACGGAAAGGTGATGAGTGAATTCATGCTCAACACATACACGGCTGCCATGATGGGCGTCCCGGCTGTATTTATATCCGGAGACGAGGCAATCTGCTCTCTGGCAAGAGAGATGGTTCCCGCAATTACCACGGCGGCTGTGAAGAAGGGAGTCGGGGGAAGTACGATCAGCATGAGCAAAGCGGCGGCGGACCGTCTTCTGCGAAGCCGTGTGAAGGAAGCCCTGAGCCGCGACCCGGGCGCCTGCCGCATTTCCATGCCGGAAAAATTTGAGTATGTGGTGAATTACAAGGATTTGAAAAAAGCCTACCAGATGTCATTTTTCCCGGGAGCCGAGCGGGTGGATGAGAGGACAAACCGGGTGGTGAGCAGCAATTACCGCGATATAGTGACGGCACATTCGTTTATGGTATATTGACCTCATTGAGGTCAATATACTGCGCAAACCGGTTTCAGCATTCACTGCTGAAAGCCGGGCGCTAAATTCCGCCGGAGGCTGGCAAAAGTCCTAGGCGGCGAGTGTGCCTCCCTCGGGGAGAACAGCCAGCCGCTTTTCGTACAGCGGATGAATCATACAGACAGGAGAAAGATAAGGAGGGATTTACATGGCAGATTTAAAAATGATAGAGGATCTCACCAACGCCTTCGGGCCAAGCGGATTTGAGGAGGATGTGGTGAGGGCGATTAAGGCTCACAGCGGAGCGCTTTGCCTTAAACATGACGCCATGCATAATGTATATGCATTTATGGACGAGCAAGCGGGAGAAGCTTTCAGCCGGGGAGAGCTCAGGCAGGGGGAGAGGAGGAGACCTGTTCTGATGCTGGATGCCCATTCCGATGAGGTGGGCTTCATGGTCCAGAATATTGAGGAAAACGGTCTTCTGGACATTATCTGTCTGGGGGGAATTCACAACACCAATATTCCGGCCCATTCAGTGATTGTCAAAAATGGAGCGGGAAAGAAAATCAGGGGAATCACAACCTCAAAGCCGGTGCATTTTCTGACTGCGGCTGAGAAGGCAGACAACTCCTTAAATATAGAGGACATACGGATTGACGTGGGCGCGTCCAGCCGGCAGGAGGTAATGGAGGATTACGGAATTTCTGTAGGCGACCCGGTTATGCCGGATGTGCGGTTTGAGTATGATGAGGAACACGGAATCTGCTACGGAAAAGCCTTTGACAACCGTCTGGGATGTGTGAGTATCCTTGAAACCATGAAGACTCTGCAGAAGGAGGAGAAAAATCTGGCTGTCCAGGTAGTGGGAGCCTTTGCCGCTCAGGAGGAGGTGGGGACAAGGGGAGCCCAGGTAACTTCCCAGGCAGTCCTTCCGGATCTGGCGATTGTGTTTGAGGGTTCTCCGGCAGATGACTTTTATTTCAGGCCGGGAATTGCCCAGTGCAGCCTGAAGGCGGGAACCCAGATTCGCCATCTGGACGCAAGTTATGTATCAAACCCGGAATTTATCCGTCTGGCTCATGAGATAGGAGAGCAGTGCGGAATCAAATATCAGGATGCCGTGAGAAGGGGAGGCAGCACCAATGCCGGGAAGATCAGTCTCACGGGAAAGGCTGTGCCGGTTCTGGTTCTCGGAATCCCATCCAGGTACGTTCACACCCATTACAATTTCTGCGCCATGGAGGATATCGACGCTACTGTGAAAATGGCGGCAGAGGTAATAAAGAGCCTTGACAGAGAAAGGATTGACCGGGTGCTGCGCAGAGGAACGATTTAGCAGAGAAGCAGATTAAAAATACGGGAAGCACAGGCTGCTGTAAGACAGAGTGCCATAGGAAAGAAAAGGAAAACTTTCAGGACAGGGATACATTTCTGAGAGTCTTTCCAGAGTATGGACTGGGGCGTTCGTCTTGCAGCAGCTTTTTTGATTCTGAAGAAACGGAAAAACATTTGGTTTGTTTGTGAAAAAATAAATAAAAATCTGAAAAAACAGGAAAATAATCTTGTATTATATTGTGTAATTAGGGTGAAATGTTATATAATTAAGAAAATAGTTGCTCTGCCTGTATACGGTTCGTATATTCTGCCTGGCTGAGAATAAGGTGGGCTGTTTTTAGCTCCTTCTGAGGAGGAAGAGGAGAAAATGGAAATATGTTAGCTGCGGCACAGCCAGAGTGGAATATGACAATATACACAGCGGAGCAGGCAGGCCATTTTGGCAGGAGGAGGTATCTTATGGAACATGCAATGATGAAAATCCGCGCAAAGAACACACATCTTCCGCTCAAGGCGGTTCCGGGACATTTCGCAACGAATCACGCCCACATTAATTATTATATTGATATGACGACAGTGAAGGCCCGCCAGAGCGAGGCAGAGGAGATGGCAAAGACACTGGCAGGCCAGTATGTAAACAATACGGTAGTAGATACCATCGTATGTCTGGACGGAACCCAGGTTATTGGAGCTTATCTTGCAGAGGAGCTTTCCAGGGCCGGTTTCATATCAATGAATGAGCATAAGACGATCTATATCATTACCCCGGAGTTCAACAGCAACAGCCAGATGATTTTTAAAGAAAATGTCAGGCCAATGGTGGCCGGGAAGCATGTGATTCTTCTGCTGGCAAATGTCACCACCGGCCTGACCCTCAATAAGGCGCTGGAGTGTATTGGATATTATGAGGGGATCCTGGAAGGGGTGGCCGCCGTGTTCAGCGCCCAGACGGAGGTGGACGGGGTGCATATCAACAGCGTGTATTCCACAGAGGATCTGCCGGACTACCGGTTCTACGATTACAGGAACTGTCCGTTCTGTGAAAGAAAGATGAAAATTGATGCCCTGGTAAACAGCTTCGGGTATTTCAGGCAGGAATAGTGGACGGGGAATGGAGGAAGATGTGAGATGTGCCGGGAGACGAAGCGGAGGTTTCTGGCCCATATCAGTGAAGATGGGAAACGTGAGCAGACAATTTTGGAGCACCTGGAGGGAACGGGAAGGCTGGCAGAGCAGTTTGCAGAAGTATTCGGATTCGGAAGTTATGGCTATGCTTTGGGGAAACTGCATGATATAGGAAAGTATTCCTTTGAATTTCAGAAAAGGCTCACGGAAAATGGAAAAAAAGTAGATCATGCCACTGCCGGAGCCAGGCTGTGCTGGGAGCAGAAAGGGCCCTACAGTCCGTATGGAATGCTTGCCTACGCAGTGGCTGGACACCACAGCGGCCTGCCCGATACAGGCGGAGATGGGGACTTAGCTGGAAGGGGAACATTGAAAGGGAGAATGAAGAAAGAACTCTGCAGCTTTGAGGAGTACCGAAAGGAAGTTGACTTTCCTGCCCTTTCTGCGCCCACAAATTTCAGGGGAACAGACAGAGGGGAGGATCCGGGATTTGCCCAGTCTTTTCTAATCCGGATGCTGTATTCCTGCCTGGTAGATGCGGATTATCTCGACACGGAAGCATTTATGAAGGAAAAAGTGGAGAGGGATTCCGGCGAAAAGCTGGAATCTCTTTTAAAAAAGCTGGAAAAGCACGTGTCGGGCTGGCTGGATAATCACGACAGGAGGACCGTCAACGGGAGAAGAAGTGAGTTTTTGAGGCAGTGCCTTGAGAAAGGAACGCTCCCTCGTGGTCTGTTTCGGCTGACAGTACCCACCGGAGGAGGAAAAACCATATCTTCCCTGGCCTTTGCTCTCCGCCATGGCGCAGAGCACGAAATGAAGCGGGTGATCTACGTGATCCCGTATACAAGCATCATCGAACAGAATGCTAAAATCTTCAGCGACATTCTGGGAAGAGAGAATGTGCTGGAGGATCACTGTAATATCGACTATGAGAGTGATGAGGAGCTGAAACCGCTTCACCTGGCGGCTGAGAACTGGGACAAGCCTGTGGTGGTGACGACGAATGTCCAGTTTTTTGAATCCCTGTTTTCCAATAAGTCATCAAAGTGCAGAAAACTCCACAATATAGCGGACAGCGTGATCATATTTGATGAGGCACAGATGCTGCCCTGCGAGTACCTGAGGCCCTGTATCGCTGCGATGGAGGAATTGCTTTTGAGGTACAGGAGTACGCTGGTACTCTGCACAGCGACACAGCCGGCCCTCGGCGGCCTGTTCAGAAAAAGCATAACGTGGGAAGAGTTGTGCCCCGATCGCGAGGAGCAGTTTCAGTTTTTTAAGCGCTGCCAGATACTTAATCTCGGAAGAATCCGCAGGGAGGAGCTGATTGACAGGCTGGAGCAGGAAGACCAGGCACTTTGCATCCTGAATACAAAGCGGGAGGTTCAGGAGGTCTATCAGGAACTGAAGGAGAGAAGAGGACAATCATCGGAAGGAGAGATTTTTCACCTTTCAACCCAGATGTATCCGGAGCACAGGAAGGCGGTTTTGGAGGAGATACGGAAACGGACAGGGAAAAGGGCAGAAGGAAAATCTCAGATTGAGAAAACTGGGATTGAGGAAGAAACAGAAGAGACAGAATCTGCAGGGAATGTCTGCATTGTGATTGCGACGAGCCTGGTGGAGGCTGGAGTGGACCTGGATTTTGCATCTGTGTACCGGGAAATGGCAGGTCTCGACTCGGCCATACAGGCGGCCGGGCGCTGCAACAGGGAGGGGAAACGCCCCCTGGAGGAGAGCAGAACCTGGATTTTTGATATGGAGGGGGAAAAGAAAACCGCAGAACAGGAACAGAGGGCCGAGGTGATGAGCGGAATGCTGGAGAATCTTGAAAGGGCAGGAAAAAGCCTGAATTCCCCGGAGGCAGCGGAAGAATATTTCCGCTATCTGTACCAGTTTAAGGGAAGTGAGCTGGACAGAAAACATATAATGGAATATTTCCGCCCGGGAAATTTCAGCTTCGCCTCTGCCGCTCAGGAATTTAATATGATCGAGGAACACACAGTATCTCTCCTGATACCGGTCGAGGAGAGTGCAGAAAAAATTGCGGAGGAAATCCGTTTAAAAGGCTGCAGCAGAAAGCGGATGCGTGAGGCGGGCAGGTACAGTGTGAGCGTAGACAAAAAGAAAATAGAAGAGTTCTGCCGAAACGGCATTGCTGAGCTATTGACCGAAGGGGAAGAAGACGGATTGTACCTGCTGAAGAGGAGAGAGCAGTATTCTCCGGAGGTTGGACTTCTGATGGAGGTGGAAACAGGGCAGGCATTCTTGATGTAGAAAAAGGGAGAGGGGGCCGTTCGGCCCCCTCTCCGATTTCATAAATAAAGATGAAAAAAGATATTTCAATCCACACCCGGTATTGGATAGTAATACGGAGTGACATAGATACCATAACACAGGTAGACGTAAAAAAAAAGAGCTAATGAAAAAATATAGGTTGACTAAAAGAAAAAAGGTGATATTATAGATATATAAATTATAATAACTAAAGAAAAATAAGATGAAATATAATTTTGATTTACCGAAGAAAGAAGGGTTTTACTAATGCAGATCTATTCAGCAATTTTTCCTGTGAAGGAATCTTTAACTCAGGATGTTTTAATTCAATTAGTAATTGAATGGAATCAAGGAAGTCCTTTTAATAAAATTTCTAATTTAAATTGGGATGGAAAAAAAGAAATATAAAATTTGAAGATGAAAATTTATCTTTATCCATTGAGGAAATCCGTGCTTATAATACAATTGCTGTGAGATTTCATCAGTTTGATGAAAATAAGATTATATGGAATACGGATATTGTTGTGAATTTTTCCACACATATTTTTTCTATTAAATTAGACAGGGAAACAACTGCTGATACAATTAGTTTCATTCCCAAATTCAAACCGCCGATTCTTGTCAATATGCTGCTGGAAAGGGGATATATAGGAACTGATAAGGACATGCCCATAAGTGATCAGCCGATTTTCATTACTAAAGATAACTACAAAGTAATAGAAAATATTATATGCAGAAATGTTGTATATTCGATGCCTGTGATCTATGTGACAAAACTATGGGGGAATTATCCTTTTAGAGTTCAGGACTTAGCATATAAATTGCGCGGTGTTGCACATGTTCTTGCGGAGGATGATGCAGATGTGTCAAAGATACTCAGAGAAAGCTGCGATGGGATGAATTCACATCATGGAAGTATCGGTATTTATTACCCAAGCAGTTCGGCATTGAATAAAATAATTAGCACCAAAAACTATGAAGGACGGGAGGAAGTATTGATAGATCGCATAGTAAACATTGTATGCAGATATGTTAATCAACAGGCTAGGGACAGGATGATGACCTGGGAGGGCGTTCAGAATGAATTGTTGAAATTACGTTATGCAAGAGCTAAAGAAAAGAAAGAAAAAGCGGAGAGCGAGGTATCTGAGATTTATGATAGTTTTGGAGAGGAACTCGAAGAAAAGGAACATACCATTGAAGAGTTAAATAATCGAGTTATGGCACTGCAGGCAGAAAACCAGGGACTTAGAGCAAAATATGATCAGATTACAGAAATTCCTCTGTTATACTACGGCACGGAAGATGAATTATTTGAGGGGGAAATAAAAGATCAGATACTGGGAATGCTTAGTAATCAACTGAAGAATGTAAAAAAGAAGACTCGAAAGGAAGATATATTACAGGACATTTTGAAATCTAATAAGTCAACAGATGCTTTAAATAAAAAACAAGCAGAGATTAAACGTATATTAAAAGGTTATACGAAGGTAGATGATCATTTAAAAAGGGAGTTAAAAACATATGGTTTTACCATTACAAAAGATGGGGGACATTATAAGCTCACATATAAAGGGGACTCCAGATATTTGTTTACGTTATCAGCATCAGGAAGTGACAGCCAGCATGGAGGTGGGAATCTTGCGGCGGAGATTATTCAGGATATGCTTTAATAAAGCTTCAGAGATTACTCAGAGGTAAAAAGGAGATTTGATGATTTTTCTCGGAGAAAAATTATTTGGATGAGACTTTAAGGTATTAGCGAAAATATTGAATGTTTGTATACACAGCAAAAGAAAGGAGCCATACATATGGCAAAAGGAATCAAAGTACGGGTGTGGGGAGATTATGCTCTTTTTTCGCGGCCGGAGATGAAGGTAGAACGGTGCACCTACGATGTGATGACACCCTCTGCCGCCCGGGGCATATTGGAGGCAATCTACTGGCATCCTGGCCTCAGATGGAAAATTGACAGGATTTATGTCAAGAAGCCCATTCGCTTTACCAGCGTCAGAAGAAATGAGGTGAAAAGCAAGCTGTCTGCGTCTAATGCTCTTTCCGTTTACAATGGAGCGAAAAAGGATCTCTACATCAGCACGAAAGCCGATATTGTTCAGAGGGCGTCACTGATTTTAAAGGATGTAGAATACGTGATAGAAGCTCATTTCGAGATGACGCAGGATGCCAATGAAACAGACAACCCGGGAAAGTTTAAGGACATTGTAACCAGAAGACTCAATAGAGGGGAGTGTTTTCATATGCCCTATTTTGGATGCAGGGAGTTTCCTGCCTACTTTGCTCCCTGCGAGGAGGAAGTAATTTCCACTGCCTATGAGGGGGAGGAGGAAAGAGATTTGGGATATATACTTTATGATATGGACTATTCCGATCTGAAAAATATCCAGCCCATGTTTTTCAGGGCCGTATTAAGGCGGGGAGTGCTGGATGTAAAAGACTGTGAGGTGGTACGGTGATTTTACAGGAGCTTGTAAAGTATTATGAAAGGCTGGCAGAGCAGGGGAAAGTATCAAAACCAGGCTGGTGCAGCGCAAAGGTATCATACTGCCTGGATCTGAGACCGGACGGGACAGTGGCCAGAGTGATTTCCTGTTTGAAAGAGGAAGAACGCGGTAAAAAAAAGGTTCTGGTTCCCCAGGATTTTACTGTGCCGGCCATGGTTTCCCGTTCCTCAGGCATTGCCCCGAATTTTCTCTGTGACAATTCTAAATACCTTCTGGGAATAGACAAAAATGGTTCGGGAAAGCGGCTCAGGGAGTGCTTTGAGGCAGCTAAGAACAGACATCTGGAAATTCTCGACGGCGTTTCCGGAGAAGCCGCAGAGGCTGTCTGTGCGTTTTTTAAGAGCTGGGACCCGGATAAGGCAGCGGAAAATCCTGTGATTAGTGAAAAGTGGGAGGAGCTTACAGCTGGTGGAAACCTTATCTTTTCCGTTGGGATGGATGAAGCCCAGAAGGATGAAAGTATCCGGTGCGCCTGGGAAGAAAGCCAGAATAAAAAGGGAGAAGGGGAAGAAAAAGCCGGGGTTTGCCTTGTGACAGGAAAGAGGACAGAGATCGCAAGAATTCACAATACGATCAAGGGAGTTTCGGGTGCACAGTCCAGCGGTGCGGCTCTGGTATCCTTCAATGCAGATTCATTTACTTCCTACGGGAAGGAACAGAGCTACAATGCACCAGTGGGAATCTATGCGGCCTTCGCCTATACGACGGCTCTCAATTATCTTCTGTCCCAGCGCAGATATGTGTTCCAGTTGGGAGATGCGACTGTGGTTTTCTGGTCTGAGAGCGGAGAAGAAGCCTACCAGCAGGCGTTCTGGATGGGAATAGAGGCCAGAGAGGACGATCAGGAAAAGCTCAGGGAGCTGTTGGAGGCGATGCAGAAGGGCAGACCGGTGGCGGTAGATGACATTTCTCTGAATCCCGAGCAGAGTTTCTGCGTCCTGGGATTGTCGCCGAATGCTGCGCGGCTGTCTGTGCGTTTTTTCTATAAGGACAGCTTTGGCAGTATTCTTACCAATCTGAAACGCCACTATGAGCAGATGGAGATTGTCCGGCCTTCCTGGGACAGGACAGAATATCTGAGTGCAGGAAGAATGCTGTATGAAACGGCTAATCAGAAGTCCCGTGACAAAAAAGCACCGCCGAATATGGCTGCTGCCGTTTTCGAATCGATCCTGTCGGGAGCGAAATACCCGGAAAGCCTTTACTCCAACGTGCTCATTCGGATACGGGCCGAGAACGGTGCAGGAAAAGTGACAAGGGGACGGGCTGCTATTATCAAGGCCTATCTCATACGAAATAAAGAGGAACGACTGATAAAGGAGGGAACATTTGTGAGGGTAAATGAGTCCTGCGTCGACACAGCCTATGTGCTGGGACGCATATTTGCAGTGCTGGAGGAAATTCAGGAGAAGGCGAATCCAGGCCTGAACAGCACAATTAAAGACAGATATTTTAATGCTGCCTGCTCCAGGCCGCAGCTGATTTTTCCCACGCTTTTCAAGCTGGAGAGCAGCCATATCAGAAAGCTGGAGGACAGAGCTGCCATTTACTATGAGAGACAGCTTACAGAACTTCAAGGGATGCTACAGGCAGAGAAGGGAGAAAACGGAATAAGGGAAAAGGCAAAATCCTATCCGGCCAGCCTGAATCTGGAAGAGCAGGGGGCGTTTATTCTGGGGTACTATCACCAGGTTCAGAAGAGATATACGAAAAAGGAGGATAAATAGATGAGCGAGGCAATTAAAAACAGATATGAATTCGTGGTATTATTCGATGTGGAAAACGGAAATCCAAACGGAGATCCAGATGCAGGCAATATGCCGAGAATCGATCCGGAGAGTAATTTTGGACTTGTGACGGATGTGTGCCTGAAGCGGAAAATACGAAATTATGTGGAAACAGTAAAAGAGGGGGAGGAAGGATACGGAATTTATATCAGAGAAGATGTGCCTCTCAACACAAGTGACAAGAAGGCATTATCCTATATCGGAGTCGAAGATTTGAGCGATAAGGGGCTTAAGGAATTAAAGAAAAATGATCCGGAAGCGGACAAAAAAATCAGAGATTTTATGTGCCGGAATTTCTTTGACATTCGGACCTTCGGGGCAGTCATGACGACCTTTGTGAAGGCATCTTTAAACTGCGGGCAGGTGAGGGGACCTGTGCAGATTGGTTTTGCCAGAAGCATTGACCCGATTGTGAGTCAGGAGCTCACCATAACCAGAGTGGCGATTACCACAGAGGAGGACTCGCTGAATAAAAAGACGGAGATGGGAAGAAAAAATATTGTCCCATATGGCCTGTACCGGGCAGAGGGATTTATCTCTGCAAACCTGGCTAGAAAGGTGACAGGATTTTCAGAGGAAGACCTGGAACTTTTGTGGGAAGCGATTATCAATATGTTTGAGCACGATCATTCCGCAGCAAGAGGGAAAATGGCTGTCCGCAGGCTGATTGTGTTTAAACACAGCAGGGAGCTGGGAGACTGCCCGTCGTACAAACTGTTTGATGCTGTTGAGGTAAAGAGAAAGGAAGGGGTGGAATTTGCAAGGCAGTATTCAGATTATGAGATAGCAATTCACAGAGAGCAGATTCCGGAAAGCGTTGAAGTGATGGACAAGATTTAACGCACTTTTTCAGAGGGACTGAAAATAGCCTGTATGGCTTATACATACCTGTACATATTGCACATATAGTCCAAAGCAGGAGGCGGCAGAGGAAAAAAGCGGTATGTCCTCTGCCGCGGAGAGGGGAAGGCAGTAAAACGATGGAATACAGAGAAGAGGATTATCTGATGATTTCCGGGATTCAGCATTTCAGGTTCTGCAGAAGACAGTGGGCAATCATCCATATAGAGAAGCAGTGGGAGGAAAATGTCCATACTGTAACTGGAGAATTGATGCACAGGAAGACCCATGATCCCTATCTGGCAGAAAAGAGAAGAGATGTTCTGATCAGCAGAGCCCTTCCGGTACATTCCCGGTCACTGGGGGTGAGCGGAGAGTGTGATACGGTGGAATTCAGAAAATCAGAGAATGGAGTCAAGCTGCATGGCCACAGGGATCTCTATGAAATTTATCCGGTAGAATATAAGAAGGGAAGCCCGAAAATTACAGAGGAGGACCGCCTTCAGCTTACCGCTCAGGCCATGTGCCTGGAGGAAATGTTTTCTGTAAATATTGCTGAGGGGGCTATTTTTTACGGGGAAACAAGAAAACGGGAGGCTGTGACGTTTACAGATGAGCTGCGAACAGAAGTGAAGGAAATGTTTGAGGAAATGCATCAGTATTACAATCGCGGTTACACTCCGAAGGTTAAATGGAGCAAAAGCTGCAATGGCTGCTCTTTGAAGGACATCTGTCTGCCAAAGCTGGGAAAGGCACAGTCAGTAAAAGCATATATCAGCCAGGCAGTTGGGGAGGAAGAATGAGAAGGCTTTTAAATACATTGTATGTCACATCAGAGGACAGCTATCTGGCTCTGGATGGAGAGAATATTGTGGTACTTACAGGTGAACAGGAGGCTGGCAGGCTTCCGCTTCATACGCTCGAATCGGTGATTTCCTTTGGATACCGGGGTACAAGCCCTGCCCTTATGGGAGCGTGTGCAGAGCGGGGAATCTCTCTTTGCTATCTGACGCCCCAGGGTAAATTTCTGGCAAGGGTAAGCGGGAAAGTTAAGGGCAATGTACTGCTGAGACAAAGGCAGTTTGAGAGCAGCAGAAATGATGAGGAGAGCCTTGCAATTGCGAAAAACTGCATGATTGGAAAGGTACATAATGCCAGATGGGTGCTGGAGAGAGCCATAAGAGATCACGGAATGCAGATAGATGCAAAAAAGGTGAAAGAAGTATCCCTGCACTTAAAGGAGAGTCTGAAATGCATAGAAAGAAGCAAGACAAAGGAAGAGCTGAGAGGTCATGAGGGAGAGGCGGCTGCGGCGTATTTCGGCGTATTTGATGAGCTGATCCTTCAGCAGAAAAAAGAGTTTTTCTTTCAAGGGCGCAGCAAAAGGCCGCCTATGGATAATGTCAATGCACTGCTGTCCTTCGTCTACACACTTCTTGCCAATATGATTTCTTCGGCTCTCGAGTGTGTGGGCCTTGATCCCTATGTAGGGTATTTTCATACGGATCGTCCGGGAAGGGCATCTCTGTCCTTTGACATAATAGAGGAGTTCCGGCTGGCGCTGGCAGATCGCTTTGTATTGTCGCTGATTAATAAAAAGCTCGTAAACGGAAAAGGGTTTAAGAAGAAAGAGAACGGAGCGGTTATTATGACGGATGATACAAAACGGATTGTACTGACAGAGTGGCAGAACAGGAAAAAAGAGACACTTACACATCCGTTTCTTAAGGAAAAAATAGAATGGGGAATGGCACCTTACGTCCAGGCATTGCTTCTGGCCAGATATCTGAGAGGAGATTTGGATGGTTATCCGCCTTTTTTATGGAAGTAGGGCATAGGATAGGAAGAAGAAAGCGAACCTGAGAGAAATACAGTAAACACGGCGATGGGAAAACGAGTATGGAAACGTATGAGTGAAAAAGTGAAAAAAACGTGGGAAGCCTTAAGGAGGGAGAATGCTTGTATTAATTACTTATGATGTCAACACAGAAACACCGGAGGGAAAAGCAAGACTGAGAAAAGTGGCAAAACAGTGCGTCAATTACGGAAGGAGAGTCCAGAACTCCGTATTTGAGTGCATTCTGGACAGCGCCCAGTGCGTAAAACTGAAATGTGAACTGGAAGAGCTGGTAGATAAGCAGACAGACAGCCTCCGTTTTTATTATCTGGGAAATAATTATAAAACCAAGGTAGAACATATTGGAGTAGAGAGGGGGACGCCCGCAGATTCTGTATTGATTTTCTAGTGCGAATAACAGTTACACATAAAATTCCCTGGAGATTCGCACCGAAAAAACTGCACAAAAAATTATGAAATGGACAGGATAGAGGGAAAAATGGCCTGTAATAATAAATTATGAATGAAAAAATGTGCAAACTGCTGAAAATCGCACAAGATATTTGGGCAGTTTTGCCGTCGCTCCCCTCGCGGGAGCGTGGATTGAAATCATTAATCTGTCTTTTAAACCAAATGGATATATTGTCGCTCCCCTCGCGGGAGCGTGGATTGAAATTTCTGTTTTTGGACAGGATGGGACGGCAGCAGAAGTCGCTCCCCTCGCGGGAGCGTGGATTGAAATTACATATTTTATTATATCTCTCGGCTGCATTTCCAGTCGCTCCCCTCGCGGGAGCGTGGATTGAAATCTATGCGGCGGCGGTGGGACAGCAGGCGTATAAGTCGCTCCCCTCGCGGGAGCGTGGATTGAAATATGGTTGAAGGGCTTAAAACGGCTTCCTTTGTGCGTCGCTCCCCTCGCGGGAGCGTGGATTGAAATTTATGAGCCGTATGTGGCCGCCTTGGCAGCAGAAGTCGCTCCCCTCGCGGGAGCGTGGATTGAAATCCCTTTCCCTCCAGTGCCGGACCCTCGGCCGGGGTCGCTCCCCTCGCGGGAGCGTGGATTGAAATACATACCTGAATACACAGCTTTTTCATAGGCGCCGTCGCTCCCCTCGCGGGAGCGTGGATTGAAATCAGATGAGCGACAGATTTTCCAT
>ENA-UONZ01000109-UONZ01000109.1-human-gut-metagenome-genome-assembly--contig:-C93old-NODE-109-length-143825-cov-23.091987_pt1 | contig 143825 bp, 109 predicted proteins | sample MGYA00242468_ERZ724015 | MGnify/ENA metagenome assembly ERZ724015
TTGCATGGTGGAGATGTGTTTTGCCAGTGAACCGTCTATTCCTCTTTGCAAGCCGTATTTGCTCATGGCTTGTGCATAGGTGTCCTGATAGTGTTTCAGCCTGTGCCTTGCCATGACGTCATCAGCACACAGCCGTACATCCTGCGTGTTCTTCTTGCGGTATTTCTTTTTCCCGTTCTGTTCTTCCTTTCTGGCTTTTCTGCGCTCTCCGGTCACTATCGGTACGATAGTGGCGTGTATGTGCGGCGTCTTCTCGTCCATGTGCAGGACTGCCGACACGAGGTTCCGCTCCCCGTATGTTTCCCGGAGCCATTTCAGGTTGTCGTTGCACCAGCCGTCAAGTCGCCCGTCCGTTTCCATTTGTTTCATGTCCTTGTTGCTTCCGGTGAGCAGCACCCGGATTGCCTTCACCTGGTTGGTGCCCACCTTGCGTTTGATGCCCGCCGTCTCTATCCGGTGCGCTATCGCTTGCGTGCGGTTCCTCACCCCTTCGGGAAACTGCACCAGTTCCCGGTTCAGGTGCGTGCGCTTTCTGTCCGCGTTCTTCGGATGGACGGTGCGCTCTATGTGTGTGGACATTGCGCCGTCCGCACCCTTTGCCTTTTCCAAATGCAAAACTGCATATCCCATAACTGTAATACATTTTTTCGGTTAATACTTCCCCTGCCTTGCTCCCATGCCGCATGGCTGCGGGGTTTCAAAAGGGGCGGCGTCCCTTTTGCTCATTGGGGCTTTTTTAGCGATGCGTGCATTGCGTGAAGAAAAAGCCCTAATGAGCTATGGCTTTTTTCAAAGCCTTCCGTTGGCTGTACGGTTACATCCTGATACCTTTGCCTTTCCTCTCCGGTTGCTCTGTCTTCTGTTGGCTTTTCTCCGGTTCCGGTTTCTGCTGCTGATGTTCGGATTGTCCGTTCTGTTTATCCCGCAGGAAATCGTTCAGGTCGTTGTAGCCTCCGTATATGTGAGATGCGTCCCGGACGCGCAGCCCGTATTCCTCCCGCAGTTCCTGAACAGCTTCCATTCCCGCCTTGTCGTTGTCGAGGAAACAGTGAATGCGCCCGTAACCGCCCAATGGTCGGATTGCCTTGGAGAGGTTGGAAGTCGAGTTCAGTACGATGTAGTCCTGCCCGTCAAGGTCGGGACGGTCAGGACATCTTTCCAGCCGCAGGGTGAGGAAGGAGAGGTAGTCCATGAAGCCCTCGAAGAGGTAGCAGGTCTCCTTCGGCTGTTCCTGCCGTATGTGGGTGATGTCCTTCGGTGCTATGCATCCCTTGAAGAACTTGTTGCGTATCTCGTAGCCTCCCGAACGGTTGAGAAAACCAACGGCAAAGTAGGGTTTGCCGCCAGTCAGATAGCGCACCTCCCTGCATTCTCTTTTTGCCAGTTTCGTATTTATCCCCCTCTGCCGCAGATAGGACAATAGGGCGGGGGAAGAAAGCGGCACCACTTCCAACTGCTGGAAGCTCGGTTTTGAGAGTGGTTGCCCGCCAAAAGAGAAGGAGACCGGGCGCACGCCGGGTGCCTGCTCCGCTATCCGTTCCAAGAGGTAGGGCAGGCTGTCGGATGCGTAGAGTTCCCGCGCCAGTGCGATGATGTTCCCGCCCCTGCCCGCGCCAAAATCGTACCATAGGTTGCGTTCCATGTTCACCTTGAAGGACGGTTCCTGCTCGTCCCTGAACGGTGACTTGTACCATAGGCTGTCTCCCTGCCGTCTTACCGGGTTGTAGCCAAGAGTGTGCAGATATTCCTCTATGCGTATTTGCTTCGCTTCATTCGTATTCATGTAGATTTCTGTTTAAGTGGATATTGTTTTTTCTTTTCGCCCGTACATGTTTGCGGTACGGTCTGTATATATCCGCTTCACTTCACTTCCGTATATATAGGTACGGGAATGAAGTGAAGCGGTTTTTACCATATTCCGGAATATTCCACTTCACTTCACCATATATATATACCCCGGTTGAAGTGAAGCGGTTTCCGGTCTGCGCCGCTAATAGTGGAAGTCCGGCTTGAAGGTGTATTTCCTTCCGTTCTCCTGCACTATCATCCGCTTGTTTTTCAATACGGTGATGAGGTCACGCAGCCTGTGATCACTGAGTCTGACACCGACAGAGGCGTATGCTTCCCGCAAAGCCCCTTCAAGTTCCTTGTAGCCGTATTCGTCTTTCAGGGTGAATGCCGCTTCCAGTGCGATGCGGTGCTGCTGTTCGGTGATGTCCCTATACGGGTCGAACTTCCCTCTATTCCCTTTTGTCTCGTCCTTGTCCTTGAACTGGTAGTCCTCCAGCAGTTCGGGCAATGCCTCCCCGTTGATGCGAAAAGCAAATGGCTCGAAGTCCACTGCCCTGATATGTGCGGTTTTGACTGTGCTTACACCGGGGTTCTTCTCGTCCTTTTCTACTTGCAGCACCGTTTCCGCCTTGTTGCTGAGTTCGGTTCCGATGTGCCCCCTTGCATGCTCGTCCCCCTTGTTCTGGTGCAGTATGGTGTGAATGTGGATATTCCTTTCACCCGTCCATGTCATCAGCAGGGAGATTACCTTCGTGGACTCGCCGGAACTGTTGATGTCATACACCATGTCCCGTATTCCGTCGATGACTACCAGCCCAACATTCTCGGTACGGTAAATTGCCTCCCTCACGATTGCTATGCGCTCTTCGGGCGTGTACTTCCGCAGGACGAGGAACTCGAGGTTCTCATGGTTGCTGTCGGTCGGCAGTCCCGCCATGCGAAGGCTGCGCCTTGCCACTATCTCACAGTGGTAGGTGCTCTGCTCGGTGTCCACATAGAGTATTTTCCGTTTGTTTTCGGGCAGTTCCGCCGTATAGTTCAGTACCGTCCCGTTTTTCAGCGCAGCCGCCACGATTGCGGAGACGTTGAACGTCTTCTTGCTTTTGGCTTTTCCGATTGACGCGCTGAAATTTCCCAGTGTGCCGATGACGGAGCCCTGCACTTTCAGGATTTCGGGCGCCTGCTCGTGGTTTTTCGAGAGGTCAAGCCGCGAGGCATGCCATAGGATTACCGCCTCTTCGGGGGTGATGTTTCTTTCCTTGTTGTCCATACTACACCTCCCTATCCGCGTCCCCCGCTTTTGCGTCCTGCCAGTTCCAGCGCCATGTCCGCATCGACGATGATTTTGCGTCCTATCTGCGTAATGGCTCTGTTTATCCTCCCGCTTTTCTTGATGCGGTTTGCTGTGGGTATGCTGCACCCGAACAGCCGGGCTATGCCGCCTATCCCGTACACATACTTCTTTTCCTTGTCGGCTGCCGGTTGGGCTGGCTTCGTTCCGCTTCCCTGCAAGGCGTGCCGGTTCAAGAATATGAACTCTTCGCCCGTCATCTGCCATACGGGCTTTGATAAAAGGTCTCTAATTTCCATATCAGAATGAAATTAACGTTTGTACTGCAAGCCCTGCGCATGGGCTTTTTACCTCGTTCGAACAGTGCAAAGTTAGTTCCGGGTACGGGTGGTAAGGATGTGGATAGCGTGATTGGGGTATCACGCTATCTTGTTAAATATCAGTAAGTAATAAAAAAGTGGTGGAAATTATTTTGAGTGGTAAAAGTGGTCGTGTCGTGGAATGTCGGGACATATCACCGGCTATCGGAATATTGAGCGCATTTCCTTGGCAAATTCCTGATTGCTGTCACTGGGAAAATCGGAAACGGGCTCTTTGTATTTTGACTTGTAGTATGTATCTTCTATTCCCAACAGGTTCATGATGCCCTCTTTCCATTTCTCTCTGTCCGGCTTGGGCAGCGTTTCACCCATAAGGAAAATGAGATAGCATACGCGCGCCTTCTCCCTCGGTCTTGTTTTCAGTCTGCCTTCGCATGGTTGCAGGTTCATGCCGGCGTAGAAGTCCAGTTCGGAAACGGCTTCGAACTGTTCACCGTTGCATTTCTCATAAATGGCTGACAGCAGCCGCATGGGGAAATAGGCGGGCGGGCTTGCCGGAGTGGTACCGGATGCGGACATTTCCTTTTCTTCCCCTTCCTTTTTCTTTTGGTCGGTCAGGTATTTTTCAAGGATTGCCAATAGTGAGCCGCCCAGCCTGCAAATGTCCCCGCAACGGTTTTGCAGGCATTGCAGGGCTTCCCGTCTTGCCTGCTCCTTCTGCCTGTACAGTTCATCCAGCTTGGTTTTCTCCTTGTCGTATTCCCGTTTGCACCGTTCGTACCTTCTTTCCAGCAGTTCTTCTTCCTGACGGTCGTGTTCCCTGAAACCTACCGCCTCCAAAGAGCCGTTCGCTTCCATGAGTTCCCGGTAATATCCGTTTGTGACTTTCATCTGTCTGTCAATACCCCAGTCAAAACGGCTTTCATGCTGTCGGCAGACATATCCGGTATCGAGACGGTCGAAAAACTCCTTGCAGGTGTTGTAAGTCGAGATGTTGCTTTCAATCTCACGTTTCAGGCTGTTCAGCAATATGGAGAAGTGCGCGGCATCCATTTCAAGCATGAGGCTGATAAGTGCGGTTTCAAAGGGCTGCGTGTCTCCGTACTCTCTGTAAAAATCGGAAATGAACTGCTGCTTCTCAAAAGAGAAACTGCCGCCGGACATTATTTCGGTGTATATTTTGTTGAGTTTCCCGTAACGGGGTATCATTGAGGTTATTCTTTCTTCCATGATATTCTTGCGGTTACAGTTGGTTGAATTTGTTCATTGCATTAGCCTTGATGTCGTCGGCTATGTCTATGTAGGGCTTCATCGCCTTGTAGTCGCTGTGTCCCGTCCATTTCATCACCACTTGTGCGGGGATGCCCAATGCCAAAGCGTTACAGATGAATGTCCGTCTTCCGGCATGGGTTCCCAGCAAGGCGTATTTGGGTGTGACGGTATCTATGCGTTCATTTCCCTTGTAGTAAGTTTCCCTTACCGGGTCGTTGATTTCTGCAAGCTCCCCCAGTTCTTTCAAATAATCGTTCATCTTCTGATTGCTGATGACCGGAAGTGCTTTATGGTCTTCAAAGTGTACGTCCTTGTATTTTTCCAGTATCGCCTTGCTGTGGTTGTTCAACTCTATGATAAGGCTGTCCGCTGTCTTGACAGTAGTCACTTCTATATGGTCTGGCTTTATGTCACTCCGTTTGAGGTTGTATACGTCCGAATAGCGCAGCCCGCTGAAACAGCAGAACAGAAAGACGTCCCTTATCCGTTCAAGGTATTGCTTGGTCGGGGGTATCTTGTAGTCTTTCAGTCTGTTCAGTTCCTCCCATGTGAGGAATATCACTTTCTTGGGTGTGTTTTTCAGCTTGGGTTTGAAGCTGTCATAAGCCATGTTCTGATTGTACCCTTTCTTGAAACTCCAGCGTAGGAACCATTTCAGGAAGGCTATCTGCTTGCCTATGGTGCTGTTGCGCATGTCCTTCTTGTTACGCAGGAAGTCCACATAGTCATTCAGACCGTTCTCGGTGAACGTGTCAAAGGAAAGTTCATTCCTGAACTGTTTCAGGTGGTTTTTTACCGCAGCGAATTTTTCGTAGGTTGCGTCTGTCCAGTCGTTCTGTTTTCCGCATTCCCTTACAAACTCCTCGAACGCCTCCCAAAAGCTGGTTTTAGGTTCTTCGGCTATTTCCTGCTCTGTGGCTGGTGCATCCTTCATCCTTGCATTGAAACTGTCCTTTATCTGTACGGGTGTGGGGAGTACGTTCTGTACTTCAAACTCCTTGAAGATGTTCTGTATCTCCGTGTACTGTCTTAGCAGGTCTGCATTGATTTCGGATGCGCTTTGCTTCAGTTTGTTTGTGCATCCGTTCTTTACCCTTTGTTTGTCCGCATCCCATTTGGCTGTGTCAATGCGGTAGCCCGTTGTAAACTCTATGCGCTGGCTTGCGAATATCACACGCATACGGATAGGTACATTCTCTGTGATTGGCACGCCGTTTTTCTTCCGGCTTTCCAGTGCGAAAATGATGTTTCTTTTGATATTCATAATTGGGTGTGTTTGAAAATTGACACCCAAAAATACACCCAAAAAGTGAGATATGCAAAGATATTAAGAGATATTTTATTTTCTGTTTACTTTGTAATAACTTGGTAATTAACAAGATATTACGAGCTTGTGATATTGTTTGAAATGGTAGGTGATAGAACCTTTCTCTATCTTTACAAGACGTTCATTATCCACGACCTTACTGTCATAAATAAACAGAAAGTCTGTACGTTCCGACACCATTCCAAGCAAAACGTATACCGTACCTTTACTCTTTGACAAATACACAATACGGTTCAACACATCTCCCTCCGCCCTCACTGCTGTTGTCATACAAGTCAACCAACAGAAAAGAAAAATACATAACTGATATGGAAAGATATGTTTTGTCATCCTAATTATTCTGATAAAATGAATGTATTTCCTTCACGAGTACACCTTAGATTCATCGCCATACCAATCAATTCAGCCATGACATCCGGGGATTCCCCGGAAAAAGCAACAGTCAGCTTCCTATGCTCAAGAGATGGAGTTACTTTTAATTGCATCTCCGGTGAATGCAAATTGATAACTCGAAGAATATTTGCCAATGGCTCATCTTTAAAACGAATATGTTTCAGATAACAGGAAAACTGAGCGTCATCTCTGTTCATGCTCAAATGAAACCCTTCTTTTCTGAGCGTAACCGTTTCACCCGCCTGAACATACATCTCCTGACAATTCTTTTTAAACGTTACCTTCACCCTCCCTCTTTGCACCGACAATTCAAAAGGCCTCAACTCATCACTTTTCACATTAAAAGCAGTTCCCAACACTTCAATACGCACCAAATCCGTCTCAATCAGGAAAGGACGGCTACGGCTCCCCACCACATCAAACAGTGCATTCCCCTGCAACTTCACTTCACGTTTTTCCGGTAAAAAATGCTCGGGATATTGTAACAAAGTCTCCCCCCCCAAATAGACAATAGAGCCATCCTCCAGCGTAGTCACCAACGTAGAGGTCTCCTTATTTTGTTGCACCACCAAAGAGTATAAAACAGGAGTTTTCACTTCTGAAAAATAGCGCACTCCGGCATAAACCAATGCTGCCAGCAAAGCTGCTGCCACTGCGCCCCATTTCCACAAAGGAGACATACGAAGTTTCTTATCTTCTTTTGCAGGAATCAGTCGATCTTCTTCCAAACGCTGATAAAGTTTACTCCATGCCCTGTCTGTTTTGATTCTATTTCTTTCTGTACGATTCATATTCATTCGATATATTTTTCAACTTCTTTTCGCAATGTTTTTAGAGCTTTAGTCATTTCCGCTTCTACTGTCTTAACAGAAACAGTAAGCAAAGAGGCTATTTCGGCATACTTTTTCCCTTCCATCCGATGCATTTTGAAGATACAGCGTCTACGTTCCGGTAGTTTTTCCAGCGTTCTATTTATCAACTCCTCCAATTCTTTATATTCCATCTGCTCTTCAGGACCGGAAGAAATGCCCGATTCACCCGATGCCTGCATAGCCTCACGATACCTGTTCCTCACCTCCCGATGTTCACAATATTGAAGAACCTCATTGCGCACTGCTCCATACAAATAGCTTTTAACAGAGCAAAAGATCTGCAGGTTTTCTCTCTCCCGCCAAAAGACATAAAACAACTCCTCTACTATCTCTTCCGCTACTTCCATCTGACCGATAATACCGGCAGCATACCAGCAAAGAGGGGAATAATAACGATGAAAGACTTCTTCGAACGCCTTTATATCGCCCTCCTTTATCTTAGACAGGATGAACAGTTCATTCAGCATACCGCAACTTACGAGTAAAAATTATCGAGATTGTTTCTTCAATTTATGCACCGCATGTTCCAACGATTCAGTCGGTTCAATAATATTATAAGTTCCCCAAAAGTCCTCATTCCAATATTCATAAACCTTATCATAAAACGGATCTTTCTGACCAAATGAAAGTTTATTGGAGATAGGGGTTACATTATTCTCTTCACGATCAGTAACTACCATTTCAGAAAGCACCGTATACCCCGTAGAGAACAGTTTACGTTTCCAGTCACACTTAAACCGGATACTATTACGAATATAATTCAAGTAGGTTTTCCCATTTTGCTCTTTATAAGTGACCAGATAAGAAACTTCCTGAGGCTTAAAGCGCAATCCATAAGGTTTCTTCTCTAATATAGCCTGAACAGCCTTCGCCTTATTATCCATACTGAGACTGAATTCGGCACGGGTAAATGACAATTTTTCATAATCTACATACAGTTTGCCATAATACAAAGCATAAGGTAATATAACTTTGGGACGAAAACTTATCACATATTGCAAGCGGTTATCCAATTGAACAGGTTCTTCCATATTAAACTGATAGAAGTCCAAGCCCTCCATATCCAATAATGCGTCCTGATTCTTCACAATGTCCACATAGACAGACAACGTAGGACCACCCGCCAACTTCACCGCCAGCGTATCGTTCCGCTTCTGACTAAGCAAACGCCTCCCCTTCAAGACCTGCACCCTATCACGAGCCGTCTCCCTACTTTCATAAGAAGTTTTATAAGTATGAATCACAGCTTCGGAAATATTGATATAACGGCGCCCTTTCTGAACAGTCTCCCGATAGAATCCTGTCAGCATATTACTCTTACCGCTATAATTAAGAGATATCTTACGAATAGCCTCCTCTACAATATATCGGGGATCATTGGCATACACAATCACTTCCCCCAATAGATTAGTATAAGGAGTCAATAGAATTTTCAGGTTGTCAAGATTCCCCGGTTTAAGATTCACCTGCACATTCCGATAGCCGACATGCGAAATTTCCAAATACGGAATATACTTTGCACTATCCAATTTCAAAGTAAAGGCACCATCAGAATTAGTTACCGTTCCGATATTACTGCCAGGCACTGATACATTGACATACTCCAAGTCTTTCCTGCTCTGTTTATCTTTTACTACACCGCTCACAGTAATATACCCTGCAGCACTTTCGTCTTGTCCCCACATTGGAATAACAACCGACCAAAGAAGTACCGCCAGTATCAGTTTCACCAAATGTTTATTCTGCTTTTTCATCTTCATAAGGTATTAAAAGGTAAATACTAATCTCACTTTCTATCTTTAAGATGGTTCAGCCCTCAAATACCCTATGAAGATAAGAATATTTTTTTATTATTATTCTGTTACCCCCCTTTCTTTTGCAACAGTTCTCTTCTTTTTCATCCTTCCGCTTTTCCGCAATGCCTCCGCTATAATCCATTGAAGCTGCCCGTTAGTGGAGCGGAACTCATCTGCCGCCCACTTTTCGATTGCCTCCATTGTTTCGGCATCCACACGAAGCACAAAGCTTTTTACAGTCTCCTTTTTTGCCATTCCGCTCCTCAACACACTTAATGATTCAACGTACCCGAATTGATGACAGGTTGTGCAGGCTCATCCGCACACAATACGACTAATAAATTGCTGACCATTGCCGCCTTCTTCTCTTCATCCAACTCAACGATTTCTTCTTCCGAAAGTTTATCCAGTGCCATTTTAACCATTGACACCGCCCCTTCCACAATCTTTTCGCGGGCAGTAATAATAGCACTTGCCTGTTGCCGGCGAAGCATCACTGCTGCAATTTCGGGTGCATAAGCCAAATAATTGATACGCGCCTCAACCACCTCCATGCCCGCCATCGCCAAGCGCTCATTCAATTGATGTTCTAGCTGATTGTTTATCTCTTCCCCTCCACCACGCAAAGTCAATTCATTTTTATCATGTTCATTATCGTCATAAGCATATTCTCCAGCTACTTGACGCAATGCCGCATCACTCTGTACACGTACAAAAGCTTCGAAAGCATTCATCCGTCCGGCCACCGTTACGGACACCTGACCGTTCCCCTTTTCAGCCATTGTCTGTGCATCAATCTCGAACATGGCTTTATAAGTATCCTTCAGTTTCCATACCAACACAAGACCGATAAGAACCGGATTACCTATCTTATCATTTACCTTGATAGGTTCAACATCCAGATTACGCGCCCGCAAGGAAAGCTTTTTCTTATTCATAAAAGGATTCACCCAGTAAAAACCTGTTCTCTTGAAAGTTCCTTCATACTTACCAAAGAAAACCATAACACGAGCTTCATTAGGCTCTTGAGAAAAATACCCCGGCAACATCAATACAAATGCCAGAATAAGCACAAGCAATATCGGAACAGCCAGCCAAACAACTTCCTCCAGCAGATAAAAGTTCAGAAAAGCCAGTGCCGGCAACATCACCAAATTAAATAAGATGGCAGAAAATCCATTGATTACCATTCCGTTGTAAGTTTTTTCTTTTGTTTCCATAGTACATTGATTTGATATTATTTTGATATCACAAATCAAACAATAAAATACTGAAAAGACAAATGCGACAACATGTTAGACAACAGCAAATGTATATTTTAAAACAGAATAAACGGCAGAGCAAGTCCGTCTCTTCATATTGTAATTGACAACCTCCTTTTTTTAACCGCCTTTTTTATGTCTTTTTATGGGATTTCCGCTATCTTTGCCATTCATCATATTAATAGTAGACATACATGCAGGTAGATACCCAAAACAAAGAATTTCAAGATGCCTTGAAACTGATTCAATATACGCGCCAGTCCGTTTTTCTAACCGGAAAGGCGGGTACAGGCAAGTCTACCTTCTTAAAATATGTATGCGAAATAACAAAGAAGAAACATATTGTATTGGCTCCCACCGGCATAGCAGCTATCAATGCAGGTGGAAGTACCCTGCACAGTTTCTTTAAGTTACCCTTTTATCCCCTATTGCCGGATGACCCGAACTTCAGTTTGAAAGGCGGGAAACTGCATAGTTTCTTAAAATATACTTCCGCTCACCGCAAATTAATAAAAGAAGTGGAACTGGTCATTATTGATGAAATATCTATGGTGAGAGCAGATATTATTGATTTCATCGACAAGATATTGCGCGTGTATTCACAAAATATGCGCGAACCCTTCGGTGGAAAGCAAATTCTTTTAGTGGGAGATGTATACCAACTGGAACCAGTTCTCAAAAACGATGAACGAGAAATCATCAACCGTTTCTACCCCACTCCTTACTTCTTTTCGGCACGCGTATTCAATGAAATAGAGTTGGTTTCCATCGAACTGACCAAAGTTTATCGCCAGACAGACAAAGTATTTGTAAATGTACTGGACCATATTCGTACAAATACGGCCGGAGCCGCTGATTTGCAACTGCTCAACACACGATATAATACCCAAATAAAAGAAAACGAAAGTGATATGTATATCACACTAGCCACACGGCGGGACACTGTTGATTTTATCAACGAGAAAAAGCTTGCCGAACTTCCCGGAGACTCAACCATATTCACCGGTGAAATAAAAGGAGAATTCCCAGAAAACAGCTTACCCACCCAAATGGAATTGGAGGTAAAACCCGGTGCACAGATTATTTTTATCAAAAATGATTATGAGCGTCGATGGGTTAACGGAACCATCGGGACCATAGCAGGCATAGACGAAGATGAAACACTCTATGTCATCACAGAAGATGGGAAAGAAGTCGATGTTAAAAAAGACAGCTGGCGCAACATACGCTATCGCTATAACGACAAAGAAAAAAAGATAGAAGAAGAAGAGTTAGGCGTATTCATCCAATATCCCATTCGTCTGGCATGGGCAATAACCATACACAAAAGCCAAGGTCTTACTTTCAGCCGTGTAGTCGTTGACTTTACCGGAGGAGTATTTGCCGGAGGGCAGGCATACGTAGCTTTAAGCCGTTGCACCTCTCTGGATGGCATCCAACTAAAAAAACAAATTACCCGGGGTGATATATTCGTCCGCCCGGAAATTGTCAGTTTTGCCCAAAGGTTCAACAACCGTCCAGCCATAGAAAAAGCATTGAAACAGGCACAAGCGGATGTGCAATATGTAGAAGCGGTCAAACAGTTCGACCAAGGAAACTTTGAAGGATTCCTAGAGCAGTTCTTCCTCGCCATTCATTCCAGATATGATATAGAAAAGCCCGTCATCAAACGATTTATCCGCAAGAAGCTCGAGATTATCAATCGGCAGAAAAAGGAAAACCAACGATTACGAGAACAATTATATGTACAACGCAAGAATCTGGAGAAATATGCCCGCGAATATTACCTCATGGGAAATGAATGTATCACGCAGGCACATGACTCGCGGGCTGCCATTGCCAATTATGATAAAGCCATCGAACTCAATCCGTCTTATACAGATGCATGGATTCGAAAAGGAATCACTTTATACAATAATAAAGAATACTACGAGGCAGAAGTATGCTTGAATGAAGCAGTACGTCTCAGCCCCATGCTATTCAAAGCCGTATATAACCGTGGAAAGAACCGAATGGCACTTGACAATATCGAAGGGGCTCTTGCCGATTTCGACCGTGCCGTATCCATTAAACCCGAACATGCCAAAGTTCATGAACTGTTCGGCGATGCACTGATGAGAACAGGAAAAGAAGAAGCAGCAGCCCTGCAATGGGCTATTGCCGAACGATTACGCGAAAAAAATGCTAAAGATTAAAATATCATGCTGTTAAAACTGTACGAAAAGAACAATAATCCAAAGGATTTAGACCGGATTATCGAAACCCTGCAAGAGGGGGGACTTATTATTTATCCCACCGACACCATGTATGCCATCGGCTGTCACGGGTTAAAAGAACGTGCCATTGAAAGTATTTGCAAGTTCAAAAATATAGACCCACGCAAGAACAATCTATCAATTATTTGCTACGATTTGAGTAATATCAGCGAATATGCCAAAGTGAACAATTCTACTTTCAAATTAATGAAAAGAAACCTTCCCGGTCCATTTACCTTTATATTAAATACCGGCAATCGTTTGCCCAAAATATTCAGAAACCGTAAAGAAGTAGGCATCCGTATCCCGGACAATAACATCATCCGTGAGATTTGCCGGTTGCTCGATGCTCCGATACTGACTACCACCTTACCTTTGGAAGAAGGAGAAGAGATAGAATACATCACTACCCCCGAATTGATAGAAGAAAAGTTCGGCAATCAGGTTGACCTTGTCATCGATGGCGGCATCGGAGGTATAGAGCCTTCTACTATTGTGGACTGCACCAATGAAGAAGCAGAAATTGTGCGGCAGGGAAAAGGAATTTTGAACGAATAATCCATTTAATTGTTTAATATAAAAATTATCAAAATAAAATTATCATGTTAATGTTATCATCATCAGAAACCAGCGTTCAAATAACCAACGCACTTGAAAAACTTATTGATTCGGGAATCTCTCTAGGCGAACGAGTACTGGGAGCACTTATCATATTTATAGTAGGTAAGTTCCTGGTTAATTGGCTAAACCGTTTGTTTGCCCGGATATTGGAAAAGCGTAAAGTAGACCCCAGCATCCAGTCATTCTTAAAAAGCATGGTCAATATCCTGCTACTCATCATGCTTATATTGGCCGTCATCGGCAAGCTGGGCATTGAATTAACCGGATTTGCTGCCCTGTTAGCATCTGCCGGCGTCGCCATCGGTATGGCACTGTCGGGCAACTTGCAAAACTTTGCAGGCGGCTTGATTATCCTGCTATTCAGACCTTACAAAGTGGGAGATTATATTGATGCTTCAACCGGTGCATCAGGTACGGTAAAAGAAATCCAGATTTTCCATACCATCCTTATTACCCCGGACAACAAAATGGTATATGTACCTAATGGTGCAATGAGTAGCGGTGTCATCACCAATTACAGCAATTTAGATACCCGCCGCATTGAATGGAACTTCGGAGTAGACTACGGAGAAGACTTTGAGAAAGTGGAAAAAATATTGCGCAATATCATTAAAGCAGACCAACGCATACTGACTGCTCCGGCCCCCTTCATCGAACTGGGAGAACTGGCTGCCAGCAGTGTAAACATCAAAGTCCGAGTATGGGTAAAGAGTTCCGATTATTGGGATGTATTCTTTTATATGAACCAAACGGTATATGCTACCTTCAACAAAGAAGGAATCAATTTCCCCTTCCCGCAACTTACCGTACACCAAGCATAATTATTAATATTGAAAGACTATCATTTTTACTAGTAGGGGCGAGTGAACCTCGCCCCTACACAGTTTACTTTGCATATTACTCCCAAGGTCGTGACCGCTGGTTCGGGCAGGTAAACCCTGCCCTTACAGCGGATGATTTAATAGACCATTTTAGTTTTGACAAGTGTTTTATTTCCTATCCGCTTTCAAACGATCCGCCATAGCCTTCGCCAGCTCCTTGCATTGCACATAAGTTTCTGACTTCATGCTATGCTTCATCTCTATCGGATTTCCCACCGGTTCAAACTTCAACTTATCATTGAATTCAGTAATCTTCTTTACGGCAGCACTTGCCCAAGTGAAAGAACCGAACCATCCCATGTAGCGTCCCTTTATCTCACGTGCAGACAATTTGTTCAGCAACGCTTCCATTTCAGGATACATCTGGGTATTATAAGTAGGACAACCCACTATCAAACCTCTATACTTAAACACATCTGCTATAATATAAGAATGGTTTGTATGCGAAACATTATGCATCACAATATTACGGATACCTTGTTTACTCAATTCTTCCGCTATTGCTTCTGCCATCTCTGCTGTATTGCCATACATCGTACCATAGGCAATCACCACTCCTTCTTCCGCTTCATAGCGGCTCAAGCGGTCATAGATACGTACTACGCGAGGAATTTCTTCCGTCCACACCGGTCCGTGAGTAGAGCAAATTGCATTAATCTTCAAAGTTTGCAATTTCTGCAATGCTTTTTGAACCGGAGCACCATACTTACCAACAATGTTAGAGTAATACCTCACCATTTCGTCCCAATAAATATCCGTATTGATATTTGCATCAATCACCCCTCCATTCAAAGCTCCGAAGCAGCCAAAAGCATCTCCAGAGAACAGAATACCTTCCGTCTCATCATACGTAACCATTGTTTCAGGCCAATGCACCATCGGAATCAAAGAGAATCTCAACTTATGATGTCCCAATGCCAGAAAATCCCCTTCACCTACCACATATCGTTCTCCTCCCACACCATAAAAACCTTCCACCATGTCGAAAGTCTTCTTGTTGCCTACAATTACGATATTAGGATAATACTGCTTAATCAAGCTGATAGAACCGGAATGATCAGGTTCCATGTGATTAATAATCAAATAATTAATAGGTCTGTCACCGATTATACTACGAATTTTCTTTAAATACACTTCAAAATAGCAAACATCAACAGTATCAACCAGTGCTACCATCTCGTCATCAATCAGATAAGAGTTGTAGGACACACCATAAGGCAACGGCCACAAATTTTCGAACAGAGTCTTATTACGGTCATTCACTCCTACATAATGTACTTTTCCTTTAATTTCCATACCTGTATTTTCTTCTTTATGGTTTATAGTATTTGCCTTGCCAGGCATTTCTTTCTCTCATTCTTTTCTTCACCTTTTCTGTGAATTCATAATTCTTCACCCCCCAGTCAGGAGCAATCAGCAACTCTTTCGGCGATTGCGAGACGAAACGTTCCAACACCAAATCGGGACGAAGATGCTCTATATAATCAATCACTAAATCAATATATTCATCTACGGAATACAAATGAAAAAGTTCCGGTGTCTTTTCATATTCACTTGCCATCCGCGTACCTTTTATCAACTGCAATTGATGCAATTTCAGCGTAGTAAGTGGCAGACGTGAAAGTCGTTCCGCTTGTCTTATCAAAGCCTCCCTCTCCTCTCCCGGCAACCCCAATATCACATGCCCACCGACCGGTATTCCTCTTTGCGCCGTTCTCACAACAGCCTCCTCCGCCTGCGCAAATGTATGTCCGCGGTTGATTCGTTTCAATGTCTCGTCATCGGTACTTTCGATACCATATTCTATCAATACAAAAATCCGTTTATTCAGTTCCTCCAGATAGTCCAGCAAATCGTCAGGCATACAGTCCGGGCGTGTTCCTATCACCAATCCTACCACATCAGCCACCGTCAATGCCTCTTCATACTTATGTTTCAACTCTTCCAGTTCACCATAAGTATTGGTATAAGCCTGAAAATAAGCCAGATATTTCATATCAGGATATTTCCTGGAAAAGAACCGCTTTCCTTCTTCCAATTGCTGCCCTACCGACTTATCCGTATGACAGTAAGCCGGGTTAAACGTCTGGTTATTGCAATAAGTACAGCCTCCATAACCTATCGAACCATCCCGGTTAGGACAAGTAAAACCCGCATTAATAGAAATCTTCTGCACCTTGAAAGGAAAGTGCAAACTCAGGAAGGTTGATAAATCATTGTATAGCATCTCTTTGTACATGAACTGATTTTAGCGCGACAAAGATACGCATTTTCAAACAAAAGTCTTAACTTTGTCCTCAGTTATCATTTAAAGAATTTATTTATTATGAAAAAATTAAGCATATTTATTATTCTGCTTATGTGCCTGTTGCCGATGAATGCGCAACAAGTAACCATCAAAGACGTAGCCAATGCTACTTATCGTGCTGAAGGAATCAGAGGTATCAGACCAATGCTGGACGGTGAGCACTATACCCAAATCAGCAGTGACGGCAAACGTCTTGTCAAATATTCATTTAAAACGGGAAAAGAAGTCGCAACTATTTTTGATGTGGAAACAGCCCGCGACTGCACCATCAAGCACTTTGATGACTATATCATGTCGCCCAATGAAAGCCTGATTCTGATTCAAACAGACACCAAGCCCATCTACCGCCATTCATTTACAGCCAATTATTATATCTTCAATGTAAAGAATAATAAGATGGAACCGCTATCTACAGGAGGACCGCAACAAGTTCCCTTGTTCTCGCCTGACGGCAACCAGATTGCCTTTGTACGCAACAACAACATCTATCTGGTCAAACTCCTGTTCAACAACAGCGAATCACAGATTACCACCGACGGAAAATACAATGAAGTATTAAACGGTATCCCCGACTGGGTATATGAAGAAGAATTCGGCTTCAACCGTGCATTCGATTTCAGCGCAGACAGCAAAATGATTGCCTATATTCGTTTCGACGAGAGCAAAGTCCCCATGTATTCTTTTCCTCTGTATAAAGGCAAATCCCCCTCATTAGACCAATATGCCACCTATCCGGGAGAATACGAATATAAATATCCGATGCCCGGCATCGACAATTCAAAAGTATCGGTACACACCTTCGATATCAAGAGCAAAGTGACCCGCAAAATAGATTTGCCTTTGGACGAAGACGGCTACATTCCACGCATCAAATTCACCAATGACGAAAATGCATTGGCTATCATGACACTCAACCGTCATCAGAACCGCTTTGACCTTTATTATGCCAATCCGCGCAGCACACTCTGCAAGCTGATGGTTCGTGACGAAGCTCCGCAATACATCAAAGAAAATGCTTACTCAAATATTACTTTTTACCCTGAGCACTTCGTTGTAATGAGTGAAAAAGACGGATACAATCATTTATATCTTTACACCGCCGGCGGAAACCTGGTCAAACAAATCACCAAAGGAAATTTTGAGGTAAAAGACTTTTTGGGTTGGGATCAGGCAAACAACACCTTTTATTTTACCAGCAATGAAGGCAGCCCTCTCCGCACAGCCGTTTATAAGATAGATGCCAAAGGAAAAAAGACCAAGCTTTCAACTCAGGAAGGCAGCAACAGTGCCATCTTTAGTAAAAACATGAAGTATTTCGTCAACACATACTCCAGTGCCAATATACCTCCTGTCATCACTCTGAACGACAACAAAGGAAAAGTGCTGACCACTTTGGTTGACAATCAAAAGTTGAAGCAACAGATGTCGGGGCTGAATATGCCGAGCAAAGAGTTCTTCACATTCAAGACCACAGACGGAGTAGAGTTGAACGGTTGGATAATGAAACCCGCCCATTTCGATACCAACAAGAAATATCCTGTCATCCTGCACCAATACAGCGGTCCCGGCTCTCAGCAAGTTCTTGACCGCTGGGGAATAGGAGCCATGGGTAACGGAGGACTTTTTGAAGCTTACATGGCAGATAAAGGCTTCATCATGGTATGTGTAGACGGACGTGGAACCGGCGGACGCGGTGCTGAATTTGAAAAGTGTACCTACCTCAACCTAGGAGTAAAAGAAGCCAAAGACCAGGTAGAAACTGCTAAATACCTCAGCACCCTGCCCTATATAGACGGCAACCGCATCGGCATCTGGGGATGGAGTTTCGGTGGCTACAACACATTGATGTCAATGAGCGAAGGCACTCCGATATTCAAGGCAGGCGTCGCCATTGCCGCCCCTACCGATTGGCGTTTCTACGACTCGGTATACACAGAACGCTTCATGCGCACTCCCAAAGAAAACATGGAAGGCTACGAAGCCTCATCAGCCATCAACCGCGCCAACAAATTACACGGCGAATTGTTATTGATTCACGGTTCGGCCGATGACAATGTACATCTGCGGAATGCTGCCGAATACAGTGAAGCATTGGTACAAGCCGACAAGCAATTTGACATGCAGGTTTACACCAACCGTAACCATGGCATTTTTGGCGGCAATACACGCCACCACTTGCTCACCCGTGTAAGCAACTTTTTTATTGAGAATCTGAAATAATAGATATCTATCAGGCACGGGTTACCGTGCCTGAAAAAACAAATAACCATGAATCACGTTAAAAAACCGGACTGGCTGAAAATAAGCATAGGTGCAAATGCACGATATGCCGAAACAAAACATATTGTAGATTCTCACAAACTGCACACCATCTGCAGCAGTGGTCGTTGTCCCAATATGGGTGAATGCTGGGGAAAAGGAACAGCCACATTTATGATAGGCGGAAATATCTGTACCCGTTCGTGCAAATTCTGTAACACACAGACCGGCCGCCCCCTTCCCCTCGACACAGAAGAACCCACCCACGTAGCAGAATCCATCCAATTAATGAAGCTCTCACATGCCGTCATCACTTCGGTAGACCGCGATGACTTGGATGATTTAGGTGCTTCCCATTGGGCTAAAACCATTCTTGAAATAAAAAGATTAAACCCCGAAACCACCTCCGAAGTACTGATTCCCGACTTTCAGGGAAAAAGCGAACTGATACAGCAAGTTATCGACGCCAAGCCCGATATCATTTCGCACAACATGGAGACAGTTCGGCGCATAAGCCCGCTGGTGCGCAGTGCCGCCGATTATGACACCAGCCTGAAGGTAATCAAGCAGATAGCCGACAATGGCATCACGGCAAAATCCGGCATTATGGTAGGATTAGGCGAGACACAAGAAGAAGTAGAGCAGGTTATGGACGACCTCTTGGCTCACGGCTGTAAAATAATGACCATCGGCCAATACCTGCAGCCCACCCACAAACACTATCCGGTGGCAGAATACATCACCCCCGAACAGTTCAGGATATACCGTGAAATAGGATTAAAAAAAGGATTTAAAGAAGTAGAAAGTGCGCCTCTGGTACGTTCTTCCTATCATGCAGAAAAACATATTAAATTTAAAGGCTAATCCGCAAACCTATTTTATATCTTATTTGTTATAAAGATATAAAAGAGATAGAGAGAATGAAATCATTACTAGAGTATAAGAATTTAATCATGTCTACAGGATTAATTCCTACTATTGTATGCATGATTTTATGTATTTTTTTTTCCGATGCATACGTTTTATATGCCTGTAGTTTAGCCGGTCTGCTTTATGTATTATACAGACTGGCCAAACCTCCCATCTACCGCCCCAACTTAGTGCTATTGCATGCTACGTTGGCGCTTGTTGTATGCTCAGTCATTAAACTTATCAGTGGAGATTCATTAATTCCTGACCGCACCGTTCCCATTATACTGGAAATTATAATCCTCAGTTTTTCCTTGTTCTATCTTATCGAGCCGATTGTTTACAACAAGATATTTTCATTTTTCAATTATAAAATATCCATTTTGAATTGTTGGTCCACTCGAATCATCGCCATCTTCAGCGGCATTCATTTATTCATACTATGTATCATTTATTTATTATTCAATCCCCTGTCCTATCCTGTTCTCTACATATTAACGCATATTCTCCCTCCATTAATATATATAATTTCCATTGCCGTCAACTACATTCTTGTAAAATCCATCGGTACGAGTTACCAAAGAATGCCGTTTCTTCGGATAGCCCCCATCTGCAACGGAAAAATTTACGTACTTCCGCGCAATACCCACAGCGAAGAACCCGGTAAACTGGATATTCCGATGGAAGACTATATCTATGCATGTAAAACAGATACAGATAAATATGCCAAAGAGATTGAAAAGAAATATAGCCGATACATCGATGGGAATACCCTTCCCCGTTTCAGTCTTAAACACATAATAAGCTCATCCAAAGGTGCTTCCTCTAAAACAGTCTTATTATACATTCTTCCATTGGATAATGAAAATCAAATTCATTTTGAGGGAGGTAAGTTCGTCAGCCCCGAAGAGATAGAAGCCGACGAACACAACTACAGTTCATTTTTGAAAGAAGAAATTGAACATCTGGACGTAGTAGCCCAAATGTGGAAAGAATTCAAATAAGTTCAATAGTTACTCCCTCACAAATCCCAAGACAGTCACTTCCGCCAATGCCGCCGGAATCTGTTGAGTATTGTCCATGAAACTAATCCGGACAAACCGCCCTTTTACTTTTCCGGCATCCGTCTGTATCTCATATCGGGAAACAGGCGTCCGGTTCTCCTTCATATCCTCTATCACTCTCCATTCTTTCCGGTCATCAGACACCTCCACCCGGAACCGATAAACAGCTGTTTGCGGAAAAACCAAAGTAATTTGTTGCAAATCCAATCCCTTTTCCGTATCAAGTAACCAATAAGGCGAAGCATCTCCTTTCGCAGCCTGCCACCAAGTAGCCACATTTCCATCGGCAGCCAATGCAGCCACATAACCTTCAGACTGACTGCCGGTAAAAGTCGGATTATTACGTCCGAAAGTCTGCAACGGACGTTCCCTATTGGCTGAAGTGTAACGAACATACGGACGCTCTCTCACCTGTGGAGTCACATTCGGCACATATTGAGGAGCCCCTTCAAACACCAGTTCCACACGTGCCGGAACCAATCCCGGAGAAGAAGCCTCGATAAGGGTCTTTCCGGCATAATACGAACGGAAAGCAATAGCCGCTTTCCCATCCTGTATACGGATATCACTATCTTGTTTAAAAGTAATGGACGTCCCCGTAGGAAACTCACCGGGACCTGCTACCAACTTTAATGTCACCTCGGGAGAATTACTGATTTCTTTTCCCTGTGCATCCAGCACCGTCACCGTCAGTTGTACATCATCCGTACCATCAATACGAATCCCCATTGTCTTATCCGCTTCCAACTTCAGTTTAGCCGGAATACCGGGCTTTGCCCATTCGGGAGGTGCTATATGATTATATTCATTCCGATACCAATACCATGAACGCTTGGGAATACGGAAATAGTCCACTATCCCCATCTTGCCCAACTGACTTCCGGCAATACTTCCGTGATCAAACCCACACCAGATAGCCTGTCCGCTTCTCCACTCATAACCTTTCCATCCATCATTCTTTTCCAAATCTCCCCACCCCGGCATATATTCTCCCGGTCGGTCGGCAGTCGTACTGCCATATTCGGAAACCACTCCCGGAATCCCCGGATTCAGAAAATCAGGCTGAGTGGCTCCATCTCCATTATAACCACCGATATCTCCCAGCTTATCAATTCTTCCCACTCCCAACGGACGCTGCGCCCCACCTATTGCAGCAGGCCGTGTCGGGTCAAGCTGATGCGACAAAGCCACCATCTTTTTCAATAACTCCCTCACTCCGTCCATAGCCTCCGGTGCCGAGAAAAAAGCCTCATTACACATACTCCATGCCACAATAGAAGGATGATTGCGATGAATGCGAATCATCTCCCCCAACTGCTGTAACGCACTGGCATCAAATCCGGGTCTGTGTTTGTCATAGACGGGATACGCGCTCGAGTTCCAATACCCGTCAGGACCGAATCCCCCAATCCCCCAAAAAGGAGCTTCCGCCCAGAATAACATACCCATTTCATCACAAGCCTTAGAGAAAGCAGGTGCATGCGGATAATGCGACCCTCTGATAAAATCAAAACCTGCCTCCTTCATTTGCTTCACATCGCGCCTCATGGCAGCCTCCGTCACCGCATCTCCCCACCCGGCCTGATCTTGATGAACATTCGCTCCTTTAAAGAAAAGATGTTCTCCATTCAAAAAGAATCCTCTGTCCGCTGTCCATTCAAACCAACGAAAACCGAATACAGTCTCTTCAGAGTCAAGCAATTCATTTCCCTTATATAGCAAACTCACCAACTTATAAAGACTCGGATGAGCAGGATGCCACAACTCCGGTTCATTTACGGCAGGCGTAACCTGCACAAATTGCTTACTGTCATTTGCCCCGACATACTCGGTCGTAGTGACAGAAGTCACCGCCTCCCCATTCAGTTTCCGAACCTCAGTCACCAATTTATACTCCGAAGACAGACTTGAGCGGTTGCACACCTCCGTAGCCACCTTAACGGTAGACGCTTTTCCCCTGTTCTCCTTCAGTTCGGGAGTGATGACAAACGTACCATACCAATCAATATAAGTCTTCGATTTCTGCACGAGCCTTACATTGCGATAAATCCCCCCACTGAAGACATGCTCTCCCGCACGCGGTGCCACATCAGGTTTCCATATATTATTAACACGCACTGCCATTTCGTTATTACCTGCCTTCACAGCTTTAGTCACATCGACAGAGAAGCCGGTATATCCTCCGACATGGCTTCCCACCTTTTGTCCGTTTATATAGATTTCAGCTTCTTGAAAAACACCGTCGAACTCAATGAAAGTACATTTCTTCAAGTCGTCTTCCGACAACCTAAAACTCTTGCGATACCATCCATACCCCACATAAAAATCTTTCGACATAAAATAAGGAATACTGAACGAATGCGGCACTCCCACCGTTTCCCAACCCGAATCATTATACCCGATTCTTTCGGCTCCCCGCACATCTCCGTGTGCATATTTCCATTCACGATTAAAGTTGATCTTCTTCCTTGGAGATTCAGATTGCTGTGCTTTTATCACACTGCAAAAGAGGCAGATACAAAAAGCAAATAATAATTGTGCGTTCTTCATTTCTTGATATTTTATTGTTTCATCCTATTTTTGAATAGACAAAGATAAAACTTTTTCATGATAATTCGTTTTTTGATAACGCAAATGTACTATCCATTTGCTCACCGCCAATGAAGATTTCAATTCCACCAATCCATATTGCCATTTTTACCAATCGTACTAAATCTGCCATAAATAATGCTCGTATCTGCCTTGCAAAAAACGATTGAAGAGCACAAGGTATCACTGAAATGCTGGAGGCTTTCATTTCTGATTTACAGTAAATTATGGTCTATTGTGTACTAACTGTGTACGAACCTGAATAATTCACAGCATAAAAAAAGAAAGCATTGCATTGTCGTTTTGACAAATTTTCGTACATTTATTGTGCTAAAAATCAAAGTACTACAATGCTTTCTTATGGACAAAAACACATCATGCTTAGTGCGGTATACATCAGAGAGAAGAAGACCTACATCCGAATTAGCTTTTCTCCAAACCATCGGCATCGAACGAAAATGGAACAAACCTTACTGAAAATAGGAGCATAATCCTATAACCCTGCTAAAAACACCAAACGCTTCTGTACACTCAGAGAAGCGAAAGACAGTGTGTATTCTTGGGAAACAAACTGAAAAATTGCTCCTGGAAACACCTCGCTGAAACAAGAGAGGAAGTTAATCAAATACTAAAATGGAAGCCAAAGGTATCAAGATATATATCGGATGCAAATTGTACAGGAGAAAAAACGTGAGTGACTAAAATAGCAAAGGCTATGAAATGAAACTGTAGGAATACGCTCAAGTTAATAACAAAAGCAAAGAAAAACATGATGAGACATGTGATTATCATAGTTTTTTTATTACTTTTGCATTTGGATTGAGACGTCCCTTCTGAGACATATTAATAAAGAAGAAGCGTTATGCTTATCTTGTAATTTTGAGAACGTAGGAAATTTTCAAAAGAATGTACAAGGGTGGCATAGTGGTTCTCACGCATAGCGTGGGCTGCTATTACTACATCTGTACATTCGGGTTTCCTACGACCTTCAAAATTAAGATGTAACATTGCAGTGCCACGCTTCAGCGTTTATAAAAAGATTCTTTAGGAACTGCAGGAATCATTTACAATCTACTATGGAAATCATTTTTATTGGTTTTGCTGTTATCTTGGGGCTATATTTGCTCCTGAATTTAGCAGGTATCCTACTAGGCATATTCACGGAATATGTATTGCCCATTCTTGTATATTGCGGAATCGGTTCCTTTTTCTTTTGGCTGGTATTTTGGATATTCGGCATAAAGGAGTTCTTTGGTATTTCCACCATAATTATCGGTGCGATACTTGGTTTTATCGTTTGGATTTTGGTAACTTTTTTTAATAACAATGGTGGTTTCGGTAATTATGAGCACGAAGACATGGATCACGATATGCCTACTCATGTTATAATAGACAAATAATCATATCAACTTAAAATTCTATATACGAAACTCAAGACTATAAAATTAATAGCCGCTATAGAAACTAGATATTGTAGTATCAATTCACACAACAGATATTGTATTTATAACGTAATAGAAATAAAATGAAAACAAGAAACATTATACTTGGTATGCTGCTGTTTGCCTTTTCAGCATGCACTCCTGAAAACAAATCCGTTACCGAGCCTCTCACACCCGAAGAAACTGAAGAAATAGATAAAAAGTATCCAGGATTTTCTTATAATTATGAGACTTACATCTACCCTAAAGTGAACAAATTGTCGAAAAGCTCGTCTTTTTACCTTAAACTGAAGAAGCTTACCTATGCCGACTTTATGGATTTTATACAAAAACAGTTACAATTGCATGAATCGAAATGGGAAAAACAGGCTGAGGAGAAAGCTATACAAGAATGGAATAAAAAGTTCGACATAGAAAAACTCACTCACCGCTTAGATGCCATGACAGACTCTATTATCACTTCATGGGAGAACTATTACAAAGAAAATAACCTTAACACCTATCTCTCCATAGAATTGTTAGAGATGAATAAAACTATTGTGAACGATTCATATACAGGGATGTCCAGTCTAAATGCTACCGTACATCTCAAAGTCACTCCATTAAAAGGGCGAATAGACAAGCTGTCTGTAGGCTTCACTTTCTTCCGGACCAATGAAGTTCCACCTTATAAACTAATAGACCGCGTGGCTGGAGGCACCATAAATACAGAAGAGGCATTTAGCAAAGCCATTGAAGTAAGTAGTGAGTTGAACGTAACGAGTCGGGATCTGCCGGGTTGGACAAGGTCGTATGTAGATTATATTTCCCAAACCTCATCGGAATCTTTCAAAAAGGAATGTAAGATAGATATGGATATTACCGAGCTGACAGTTGAGGGACAAAAGCTGACTTGGGATGCCTTGTATGCCCAAAAACCGAATGAGGTATATGCCTATAAGGAGTTGCGTGACAAAGGCGACAGATCTTCGTCTAGTTATAAGTACAACCGAAACACATTTATCAAAAACTACATTGATAGAAGTTATGATGAAAAATCGGGCTACGTCATTACCCGTAAAAGCCAAATGGAATATGAATTGAATCCGTTAGCTTATACATTATATAATGGGGAAGAAGAAACACAACTTAAATTGGACGAATGGGGATGGCAACCAGCTTACTAATTTTAATGACATCATGATGAAAAATATCTTATTTATATGCACTTTGACAGCCTTGCTTTCGGCATGTTCGGAAAGCAGGCTTTTTAAAAAGGAAGAGCAGTACACACCATTGTGCACCTATTTCAATCCGCTGGATTTGGATATGAACATAGAAACATTAATGCCTTATTTTGTAAATTACTCTACAGACTGGGCAAAAATGGGATTGAGAAGCCACCCGATGATGGTGACTTATAAATACAACAATACAGCTTGGGGCATAACGGCTACTTCGCAATACGTTTTCCTTGCCAATGGTCGTTTGTCAGAACAACGAAGAACCTCATTTAGCGTAGGTGCGAGCGGATTTGATGTGATTGCATTTGAATATGATGGCTATTCAAACCTTATCAACATCAAATCTGTAGAGGATGGTCATTATAAACGTCAGCACAACGATAACGGCTTTACTTATGATTCCACAGGAAAACTCATCCGACGAGAAAAAAGTGACAGGGCAAACCCGGGCACGTGGAACTATCTTTTTGAGTATCACGAGAATGGGATCTTAAAATCCATATCGCCAGAAAAGGATAATGCCTTGACAAGTGAAGCAGGAGTGACACTTTACAAATTCCAGTTCGATTCGCTTGCGCACATGAAGCGTCTTGAGACCCCAACGACAACAAATATGTTCCTGAAAGACATTGGTGAATACAAGAAAGGCAAATCGGTAATAACATTTACCTATACCGACAACTTATGTACGCAAGCCGTAGAAAAAATTCCTGTTAAGTTTGACAGGGGCACAGAAACACTGACATGTACAAGTAACTTTATTTATAACTCGCACGGCGACTTAATTACATGGACTTATTCGGGTGGCGTTTATCAAGATAAAGGTAATGGTTGGCGTGTAGATGATATGATGTTCGCCATTACCTATGATTATGTGTACGATAATAAAGGGAACTGGACACAGGCAAAGATAACATTTCCTGCTAACATTGATGAAATACCTGCTTTGCGCACCTACTACAAAGCTAGTAAGAATGGCATTACATCCAACCAAGACCGTTCCTCTTCTGTGAAAGTTGGCGAAGTTCCCATTCTGACGATAGAACGTACCATAGATTATTGGGCTGATGATGCAATAGCCTCGTGCCATGAAACGGAAACCCACAAAGATACGAAAAAAGATAATGGGCTGCGTTATAAAGGCACAGACATCTACTGGCTCTCGAATAAAGTGAAATCAGTGACGCAAGAATCCTCTATAGGCGACCGTTCCCAATTGAAGTTTGACCAATCGGGTAATCTCGTCTACAAAGACGACAACTATGCCAATGGCGCAACAACTTATAAATACATAACCTCGACAGCTTACAACGTGAATGGTTGGGGCGATGCAGTGGTTGACATCAAGATAGAAGACGGCAAACGTTCAGATATATGTTCGGATGCGTCCACTACAGAACTGAATCAAGAATACACATTCGACAGCAAATCGCGTATTGTAAAGCACAGGTTCACCTCTTATATGGCCTATGTTACATGCACATACCAATACGAAGATGAAAAAAGGATTCCGGCAGTCATGGTAAGAGATCATCCCGAAGAAGGTGTGACCACTTACCATTATACTTATACCAAGTTCGATAAGCATAAGAACTGGATAGAGCGCAAAATAAGCTACTCTACCGAATATGATAAGTATGATGAAAATGGGGACTATATAGGAGACGAATATACTTCTCCAAAAGAATACACAGAGAAAAGAGACATTGAGTATTGGTAAACTATTGCCATGTATAGCCACAAACCTTAAATTGTGAAGATAAGGTATTGACAAAAAGCAATACAGATAGATGGTATAACAGATGCCACGACCGTAAATAACCCACCAACCACACTAATCTTGGCGCAGATTTCTCATGGGAAATCGGAAATCATTATGCGTGGGGAGAGATGGAACCCAAACAGAGTTACAAAGAGAATAATTACCCGTATTATCATCAAGTAATAGGTAATGACATAAGCAATACATGGCACGATGCGGCTCAAAAAGAATTAGGGGGTGATTGGCGAATGCCAACAAAAGAAGAATGGCATGAGTTACTTTTTTCCACCGAGCATGAATGGGTATCTATACATGACCGTCAAGGGTATCTGTTTACAGCAAAAAACGGTTCTCACCTTTTCTTTCCAGCAAACGGTTATGCATACGACCAAAATGTTGACACACCTGACGAGGGATATTATTGGACATCAACATTTTCCAATATAGACAATGCCTATGTAACTTATCTTCCTTCAAACTCTTGGGGTATAAGCTATTACGATCGATATATTGGAATAGGCATAAGAGCTGTAAAAATGAATTAACAAGCTGAACCGCAACCAATACTCGAACGAGAAAACAATCCGGATAACTTTTCGTAGTAATTATCAAAACGTCTTTAGATGTATTCGTTAAGATTCTATCTTATCTGTTTAAAGCCATTTTCGTTCTATGATTGAATGAAAATGGCTTTTGATATACAGTTGTTATAATCATTGGTGAGCAAATTCATTAGAACTTAGTTTCCAACTTTCAATCATCGAATATTTAAAATCTAGATAAAATTATTACCTTTGTTTCTAGAAAGAGTTATTTGTCAGTATAGCACCGCAAATTGCAGAAAATAGCACCGTTGCCAAATCGTTACCACTACTTCTCAAAAGCTTCGATAAATATCTATTCTACAACCGGTTAAGTCAAATCGATAATAATCTAAAATACATAGCGTCCGGCTTTTGCTATAATCCTTTTGAATTTGAATCATTGATTTTTTTGATGAATTATATTCAGTTTACTGATTCCACTCTTTTAAGTCAGAGACCAACGGGATTTGTTCCTCACATGACCATTGGGAGTGGGAACAAGCGGTTGGGGCATGACGCCCACATCTGATTATACAGATAAAATCATAGATTTATATACGCATAAAGTTTAGCATGCCACCACCCGATACACATTCCCCTTGGCGGTATGTACCCGTTCGCCCAGCTGCGGCAGGATGCGGCTCAGACTGTAGGCGGTCATGCCTCTCATGACCGAAGGATGGGCAGACTTCATCCGCTCGAATAATTGGGTGGCGGAAAGGGTCAGCACTTCCTGCGGATGGTCCGCTTCCGTGGCTAAGCGGAAGCAAAGGCGGAATACCTCCTCTTCGGGTATGTGTTTGTAGAACAGGGCGTTGTGCTGCTGGATGGCTTGCTCTTCTTCCTTGTTGAACCAGCTTCGTTCACCGGACAGGAGTTCCGCTTTGAGTTGGGCGTACAGCTGTTCATGCTCCACAGGTGTGACGCAGTCAATGGCGTGCTCCAAGCTGACACAGAGGAAGCGGCGCGAGCCGGTGCGGTCTACCAGCAGGTCTTCCCGGTTGCTGGTGCCGATGAACGAGGCGATGCGGGGAAGTGCCGACGCACTGCGTTTGTAGGCCTTGCGGATGTTCAGTGCGGAGGCTTGCATCAGGTTCTTCAGCAGGGGCATTTTGGACGCGCTGAGTTTGTCGAATTCATCCAGATTGATCAGACCGCAGGCAGCGAGTTTGGCTTCGGCGGATGCCGGAGAGCTGAGGTCGTAACTTTCTGTGTAATAAGCTTTCAGCGCATCGGGCATCAGCAGGCGGCAGAACGTACTTTTCCCCAGTCCTTGTCGGCTGCTCACCAGCAGGGGAGCCACGCTGTTGGCGCGGTTGATACTGTTAGCGCGGTTGGCACTGTTGGCGTTGTTGGTATCCGGATGAAACTGCATCCATTGGGCGGAGAGTCCCAGCATCCAGCGGTGGAAACCATTCACCCATACCGGGTCGTCGGACACCCGGCGGGCAAGTGCGGATACGCGATCCTTGCCGTCCCATTCGGGAAGTTGTTCAAAGTAGGCGGTAAAGGGATGGTATTCGCTGATGCGGCGCGAGCGCACAAAGCGTTGGATGTCTCTGTCCCAGCAGTCTATGCCTGTTTCGATGGCTTCCATGCTGAGCGTGTTCATCCACCGTTCGTCCACCTTGGTGTAGCGCAGGTGGGTGTCGGGAATGTTGTTTGTTACTTCTGCCACCTCGGTTTCCTCGGTCAGCACGTTGAAGCGGAAGCGGTAGCGGGAGGTGAGGAAAGCGGTCACTTCCTGCATCAGGGAACATGATTTCGCTTTCTTGACTTCCTCTTTCGAGGATTCTAATCCAGCTTTCTTTCGGGCACTTCCCGATTGTGCGGCTTCCTTCTCCGTTTTTTCAATTAAGGTTGTCGGGTGCTTGGAAGTTTCGTTTTTGCTTTCCGGCAAATTGCCCATGCCGTTTTCAGCCGGAAGAACCTGTGACTTGCTCACTTCCTTCACTCCGTCTTCATCGGACACAATGTAATGGTAAGTGCCCGCCAGCGCATTCCCATCGGTGCGCGGAGTCCAGTCCACCACCAACGCCACCCGGCCCTCGCGGATATCCACTGCCAGATGCACACCGGGGATGGTCCGACAAAGCGGCATCAGTCCGTTGAGGGCGGATACGAGGTCACGGCGCGGCGTTCCGTCGGAAGGAACAGGGGTTGACAGGAATTTGCTTCCGAAGAAGACTGTTTTGAGGGTGGCGAATACATTCATGAGGCACTTTTTTTAGATTTGACGAACTACAAATATACAACATGAAAAAGCGTTTGTCAAGAGGGGAGACAAATTAATCAAACCCGGGTACAGGATATGACGGAGCCTGACACAATGACATATATACGTGCAGGCTCATGCGTACGTACGTGTAGCTCGATACGTATATACGTGTGGCCTGATGCGTATATACGTGTAGACTTATGCCACCGTATGTGTAGCCCGATGCGTAGGCAAAAAGACCTTGATGTTTTCAAAAAAGATGGTGATGTTTCTTAAAAACATCACCATCTTTTTTAAAAAGCTCGGTATGTTTTTATGTAAGGGAAGATGGAACCACCCTCACCAAGTCGGTCATTCCTTCTTTTCCCTTCATCCTTACATATTAGCCAAAATACATTAGCAATCAATAGGTTAAGAATGACAGCACATCCCCTCATTCTCCTTTCAGCCGTGCTTCCCGAGTCCCTTCACAAGCTGTCTTCAGCAATTCCCTTGTGTACTTTCTACACCTCTTTTTAGACTACCGTAAATGAAAGCGTTATCGAAACAGTTCAAAAGCCGGAAGAAGTATTACAAATGAAAGGAGGCTGAAAGGGTGGTGGCACGATGTCCATTCACTACCGGAACCACCATCAACAGGACGTTTCAGCGATAGATGAAAGGAGGAAGGAAGAAAACGGCATAATCATTGGTGGATGTCAGAATTCAGGACGATGTACTTTAGAATAGTTAAAAAGCTATCCGGGTACTAACCTTTTGTTGTATCTTAAAAATATTTTATTCATCTTTGTCTAAACTTAAATACTATTTTTTATGAGAAACACCATATTGATATTGTGTATACTTGCATTGTCAGGCTGCACAAGCCAGTCGAAAAAGCAAAGTGATGAAAGTGAAGAGACAGCCTTTGTCTTGGATTCCACCATCAGAATCGGCGATGCCATCGAAAAGGCACTGCCATCCATGAAATTATCCAAAGTGGTGGACAGTATCGTATATGTGCCTTTGGAAACAAAAATATATTTGACCAACGGGTTACTACAGTATGTAAAGCCCTATTGGTGTGCATTTCCCGGACGCTTATTCGATGCTAAAGGAAAATATGTCAAGCAAATAGGAAAACTGGGAGGCGGACCGGGAGAAGATACCAGTCCATGGGGCTATATGGTTACTTATGACGAAAAACGCGGCTTATTCTATACACAGGGAAACAAAATCATACAATATGACAAGAACGGGAAGTTTACAGGAGCAGAAAAGACGATACAATATACAAGCGGAGGCATGATCAGTGGCGGTTCTTTGACAGGCCTGGCAGGTATGGCAACAGCTGACAGCCTATATATGCTTGTCAATTATCCCGATTCTGCATATTGGATGAATACGAATCTCGACATTGTGTATAGCGAACGTATTCCGCTAGACAGCAGCCTGCATCAGCCGGCCAATGTTTATGCTCAAGGTATCCAATATGAGTTTTCGGACTACGACGGACATACCTTATTCTATAATTTCTTTACCGATTGCATGTACACAGTAACCGATAATGGACTAAAAGTGAGATGGAAATTTGATATGAAAGATTTAGGGCCGGACAAACGTGCTTTCCTCAATGACTATATGACACATATCACAGGAATAGTGAAGATATCACGCCAGGCAAAGGGGGATGAAAAGACTAAAAAACTTCTTGCTGAAAACAGTGAATATGCCAAACTGGTAGACAATAAAAAAAGGATACTCAATGCATACGAATCCGAACGCTATGTGGTGATGCAATGGATGAACATTATTGCCTATGAAGGTATACGAAAAAAACATTCCCCTTATTTATTAGCCTTCCTTGATAAGACCAACGGAAATACTTTTGCCATATCACAACATCTGACTGATGACATTGACGGTGGAAAACCTTTTGAGTTAAGACTGGGAGTACACAATGGCGCCATGGTCAGCTGGATATGGCCTTATGAACTGAAAGATTATATTGCCCAACAGAAGGAAAAGGGCGAATGGGTAAGCGAGAGACTGGTAGCGTTAGCTGATGGATTGAAAGAAGACGACAACCCTGTATTAATTATGGCTTATTTAAAGAAGAAATAATAATAGATTTTATCATAAAAACTACCTTTAATACAATGAAACTAAAATTTATACCCTATATCCTCTTCTTTTTATTGGCGGCTTCGTGCCAAGAAAAAGGGAGTAAACCTGACACTATACAGCAGGAATACAAACCGCACATCATTGATTTAAGTGAAGCGGAGTATTCGGAAGAGCCACAACTGTTGTCTGATTTTGTAGAAAGCATAGAATATATAAAATTTTCGGAAGAACCATTGATTCCCGATTTAGTCTTTACATATCCGGTTGAGGATAATGAAGGAAATTTGTATTTGGATAGCAGTAATGGTATTCATAAATATACCCCAAGTGGTCAATATGTGAAATCACTCTTCAAGAAAGGACAAGGGCCGGGAGAACTTGCCTCCAAAATCGGACGATCTATCTTTAATATAGAGAAAAACTATGTATTGGTTACAGATTATGGTAAAATGGATTATCAGAAATTCTCATTAAACGGTGATTTTCTAGGAACTGAGCCATACCAACTAGAGACTGTATCAAAAACCATATTTGCCTTTTGGAAAAATACCGAGCTTTATAGTTATATAAGAAATGCTCCTTATGAACAACATTCTAAAGTTAATCCAGACAGTCTGTATTTTTTCACAGTTCGAAACTTGGATACGGATTCTGTCATTTTCAGGCTAAAGAACCACCATTTTGACATTAAGGGAGAAGTAATTGGTCCCCGCATTGCTATTCAAGCTGCTCCGGCCTATAGGGGCATTATAAGTGATTCATTATTATGGGTAAAACCGGTACATGTGGATACGGTCTTTTGCACAACAAACTGGAAAGATTTGCGTCCATTCTATATCATAAAACAGTCTCCAGACGCAGCAAACTATGAATGGTTTACAATATGTTGGGCAGGAGTAAACAATTACTCCACGAGTGAACTTCTTAATAAGAAGCAGTTATCAGATGTATGGGCATTAAAGAACGGCTTATTGTATGCCTATTTTCAAGGTGAAGAAAAAAGCGGACACGGTTTTTGTCCTGCTGATGGAAAAGCCAAAACCTATTCCAAATTGTTCAAGAATGATGTAGATAAATATTGTCCTTCCATTGATTTCAGTATACCGATGAACATAAGCTCTCTCTTTTGCAAAAACGGTTATCTCTATATGTTGGTAGATGCTTTCAAATTCTTTGAAGAAGGTGCGAAGCCTCCTTTTCCTGATTTGAAAGAAGACAGTAACCCGGTATTGGTGAAACTTAAATTGAAAAACGGGAAAAGGAGATATGTTTGACAACACGAAAAAAATATCCTCATTACCTCCGGTTGGATACCATGCACTGTGATCTCCACTTACCTGTGGATGATAGCCAAAGTTTTCCTGCTTCTTCCTTGTGGCTCTACCATATTTTTGATAACTTGCCACTGTTTTTCAGTCTGGTTAGTTGGATAGTAGCTCATAACTTATTCGAGCAGAGATATTTAAGTTACAAAATACTATTAACTAACTGATTGATAAATGGATATTGATTATTTAATAAAAACAGTTTCTTATTAAATCTATGAAGAAAAACCTGCTTGCTATTGCAGCATTTGCTTTGTTACTGACCTCGTGTGAAACCAAATTGGTAGAAAAGGTAGACCTTATTCCGCTGGCGGAAAATGTAGAAATCCATAAAGGTGCTTTTCCATTAAGTAATTTACAAAGCATACAAGTACCCGATGAGTGGAAACTCACCGCAGACAATTTTGTGAAAGACTTGCAAAAAACAGCCTCGTTAACCGTATCGTTAACTGATTCGGAGGGTAGTTTGGTAATCGTTAAAGACGAGTCACTTTCTGCCGAAGCTTATCGGCTGAATATAGAGAAAAACCAGATTAAAATAGAAGCCGGCGATATACAAGGTGTCAATCATGGTTTGGCCAGTTTACTCCAACTGATTATGACTGCAAAAGATGCTCAATTACCGGTGCTCACCATACAGGACAAGCCTGCATTCGGTTACAGAGGATTGATGCTGGATTGTGCCCGTCACTTCTGGACGGTAGATGAATTGAAGGAAACACTTGACCACATGGCCTTTTTCAAACTCAACACCCTTCATATGCATCTCACTGATAATCAAGCCTGGCGATTATCTATGGATAAATATCCCGATTTAGTAAAAGAAGGTACCTATTATTATGACTTTCCCGAATTGTCCGGAAAATATTATAGCAAAGAGGACTTGAAGGAAATCGTAACCTATGCCGGAACACGGGGAATTGAGATTATTCCGGAAGTGGATTTGCCCGGGCATAGCATTGCATTGCTTGCCGCATTGCCTGAGCTATCTTGTCGGGGAGGAAAATTCGAAGCTACTCCCGAGGAACGTGACTGGAACAAACGCAAACGTGGCAATGAAAATATGATTTGTATCGGCAATCCTCAGTCATTCGCTTTTGCGGAAGATGTAATAGATGCACTTATCGAAATTTTCCCTTCGCAATATATACATTTCGGAGGGGATGAAGTTCCTACTGATATTTGGGAAAAATGTCCCAAATGTATGGCACTTTACAAACGCGAAGGAATGAAATCTCCGGGGGAAATTCAGGATTACTTCACTCGTAAAATGAGTGACTTGATTCGTTCTAAGGGTAAAATAATGATAGGCTGGGGTGAAATCAATGACAGACATGCAGCCGGTCCGAATGATGTATTGACTATTTGGAGGGACAATGGTGTGGAAAAGCAGAAGATTGCCTTGGAACATGGCATATCTGTTATCATGTGTCCTCAGCATGGTTGCTATTTCGACTGGGGGTATGCCGGAAACTCTACCCGTAAAGTCTATGAGTGGAATCCCGTATCAGAAGGAGTCACTGCTGAACAACAAGCGTTGATAAAAGGAGGACAGGCTGCCTTGTGGACTGAACGCATCACTACTATGGACCGTGTGGAATGGATGCTTTATCCGCGTATCTGTGCCTTGTCGGAGGTGCTATGGAGTGAACCTTCTGCCAGAAATTGGGATGATTTTTATCAACGTATTACTACGTTTTATCCTGTTATGAAGAAACTGGGTATCAATTATTATGAAGATGATGCCATGAATGAAAAGGAGTTTGTTCCGTCAAACGAAAAGCCTGCTTTGGTTCGTAATGCACATATCGACACCAATATTCCGGGAAATCCTCCTTACCATGCAGAATATACTTTTGATGGTAAATCGAATACTTTCTTCTGGGGTGGAACGTCCGTGGGACCGGAGCATTATTTTACAATCGTTTTAGGTGAACCGATGAAAGTAAATGAAGTGAAAGTCATAACAGGCGATTCCAAAGATTATATCACCATGGCCGATCTTTTGATTAGTGAAGATGGTGAGAAGTTTGTGAAAGTAGGTAAATTTGATGATCTGGGACAAGCATCGGCTACACCGGATGCTGCCAAAACAATAAAAGCAGTCAAGATTCAAATAACCGGCCAACATACTTGCTGGCCAATCATCAAAGAAATTATCTTGAAATAGAAGTGCTGTTACTGCTACCACCCATCCTTTCAAAACCGACGATAAACCGAACGTTTTGTGAGGTGGTGGTAGCACAAGCACTACCAAAAGTACTATTTGTATATCAAAAATATGCAAGGAATCTTAGACAAGTCGGGCAGTTTCCCCTGCCACTCTTTTACTGTCTTGGTCTTGATATATTCTCCTTCACAAGTGATATTGGCAGCAATGCACAACTTGGTTTGAGGACGACAGTTTTTCAGAATATCTTCCGCCATCTTATTGTTTCGGTAAGGAGTTTCGATAAAGAGCTGCGTTTGGTCTTCTGAGTAAACGCGCTGTTCCAATACCTTAATCCGCTTGGCTCTTTCGCCCGGTTCAATAGGAAGGTAACCATGGAAAGCAAAGCTCTGACCGTTAAAGCCCGAACCCATGACAGACATAATAATGGAAGAAGGTCCTACCAACGGAACCACTTTCAGATTCTTGCGCTGGGCAATGGCTACCACATCGGCCCCCGGGTCGGCAACGGCAGGACAGCCGGCTTCAGAAATAACTCCCATAGACTCGCCCGACATTAACGGTTTCAAATAGCCGGAAATGTCTTCGGGTGAAGTATGCTTGTTTAATGGATAGAATGTAAGTGAATCAATATCAATGCTACGCTCCACTTTCTTCAGAAAACGACGGGCAGAACGCACATCCTCAACTATAAAATGCTTGATACCAAGGATTATTTCCTTGTTGTATACCGGTAATACGTTCTCAACGGGAGTGTCGCCCAAGGTAACGGGCAACAGGTATAATGCTGTTTCCATAATTCTGTTCTTATCAGGGCTTGAAATCAACTTCACTCAATATGCGGCGATAATCGGTATCGTTCAATAAATCATTTATGGTTACGTCGTCATGAGTCTTCATATATTCGTCTATCAGCAAAATGCCCATCCATACACCGATACTTGCCGGGGTTCGCTCACCTGTCATAATCGGTATAAAGGGATCTTTACGAATATAGCTGCGTACAATCAACGGATCGGTAGCATCCAGATGTCCGTTGTCCAGCATACCTTGCCATAAGGCTGATTTGTTCTTCTTGCACCATTCCGCCTCTTTCTCGTCATATCCCATCTCTTTCTCAAATGATTCATAACCCAATATACGGGCTACTACCCAATTGATTTTTCCCCTGTGCAAGATCATATCGAGCAAGGTACGTCCGGGTCCCCAAGGCATGGGATATTCACTCAATAAATAAAAGGTGAAACAATCCGGAACAATGCGGTCGGGCTCCATGCTGCGGCATTGGTAATCGTAGTAAAAACGTTTATAGAGGGGATAGTCGGCCCCCATATATTTATCTATGCTGAACCCTACGATACTGTCTCCTACCACTACCGACTGGTTGAGAGCAGAAAGTTGGGCATAGAAATGAGGAACGGGCAAAGAGGGAACTTCTTTCTTCAACTGCTTGAAGCCTTTGGTGAGTTTCTTCTCTATCCAGCCCATATCCTTGAATTTTTCTTCGGCATCCTGTATCAATACCAATAAAGTGGTATCGGCATAATACTCCATCAGACGGTCGTTTATCTTATTGTCATCCACTTCGCCAATGGCCAGCACATCTTCTATCAGGAGCTTGGTGGCTTGCGGAAAATCAGTATTCATCTTTTGCAGTGCCGAAAGGTTGTTCATAGTCACATACTCAAACAACAAACGGTCATAACGGGCTACTTTTATATTCAATTCGGCAGAATCGCTACTCTTTCCTCCGTTCCAATGGCAAGAAGAAAGAGCAACGAGACATACTAATATGAATATAACTTTGCGTATCATCGGTGATTATCCGTAAATGATATTTCCGTTTTCGTCTTTATATTCATCCAATCCCTTTTCGTAAGTTGCCATGGCACGAAGGCTCATACCCACACTGGAGAAACCTCCGTCGTGGAAAAGGTTCTGCATGGTCACTTTGCGGGTGAGGTCGGAGAACATTACGATACAATAATCCGCGCATTCATCGGCAGAAGCATTGCCCAGCGGAGACATACGATTGGCAAAATCGAACAGTTTGTCCATGCCTTTCACGCCCGAACCGGCAGTGGTCATGGTCGGTGACTGAGAAATAGTGTTCACACGCACATGATGTTCACGTCCGTAGATATATCCGAAGCTGCGTGCAATAGATTCCAATAATGCTTTTGCATCAGCCATGTCATTGTATCCGTAGAATGTACGCTGTGCAGCTACGTAGCTCAAAGCCAAGATAGAACCGTATTCTGCAATAGCATCCAGTTTCTTGGCTGCCTGAATCATTTTGTGGAATGATATGGCAGAAATATCTAAAGTCTTGCCCAGCATATCATAATCGAGGTCATCGTAAGTACGTTTTTTACGAACATTGGGAGACATACCGATAGAATGCAAAACAAAATCTATCTTGCCACCCAGCACTTCCATTGAACGCTTGAATACATTTTCCAAATCTTCTACACTCGTAGCATCAGCAGGAATCACTTCGCAATGCAGCTTGTCCGCCAAAGCCGAAACTTCACCCATACGAACTGCCACCGGAGTATTGGATAATGTAATGACAGCACCTTCCTCAACAGCTTTTTCTGCTACTTTCCATGCAATGGACTGTTCATTTAATGCACCAAAAATAATACCTCTTTTTCCTTTCAACAAATTGTAACTCATACCTATATTAGTGTTAAATTAGTTTGCAAAGATACAAACAATAAATGAATTATGCCTCATTTTTGCACACAAATGCAAAAAGAATGCAGTTTTAAAACAGTTTTTCGCCTCCAAATGTTTTAAAATAGTGAATATACAAAAAAGATACGGATTATGCAGACTTCATTGTTCTTTTACCCCTAAAGAACCGATATTCTCTACACATCCGTATCTTTATATTTCTATATATACCGTTTATCCCAAGAACGAAATCAATACACCGGCAGCTACTGCCGAACCGATTACTCCAGAGATATTACTAGCCATACAATACTGAAGTACATGATTCTTCGGGTCATACTTCAATGCTATTTCATTGGCCACACGGCTTGCCATCGGCACAGCACTCAGGCCACATGCACCAATCAACGGATTTATCTTTTTCTTGGTAAACAGATTGAATATCTTCACAAAAAGAATACCACCGGAAATAGACAGGGCAAATGCCAGGAAACCGCCAATCACGATGCCGATGGTTGTCCAGTTGAGGAATGCTTCGGTAGTCATAGTAGCGCCCACCGAAAGTCCCAGAAAAATGGTGGCGGCATTCATGATGCTGTTTGATGCCGCATCGAACAAACGCGAGGTATCGCTGCCAATCTCTTTCACCAAATTACCAAACATCAGCATACCAATCAAAGGCACTGCACTCGGTACGAACAAGGCCACGACTGTAGTAACGACAATCGGGAAAAGAATCTTCAGCACACGCAGGTTCTTGATTTCTGTCTTTGAAGGATATTTCTTTTCTTGCTCTTTCATATTGATACTCAATTCCTTCTTGGTACACCACAGTTTGACCACCAAAGGAATGATAACCGGAACCAAAGCCATATAAGAATAAGCTGCAATGGCAATGGGACCTAACAGATGAGGAGCCAGCTTGATGGTGGTAAAGATAGCTGTCGGACCGTCAGCACCACCGATAATACCCAGTGAAGCAGCTTCCTTCGGTGTAAAGCCCATCAAAATGGCTACCAGCAATACGGTGAAAATGCCCAACTGTGCAGCTGCACCGAAAATAGAGAGCCGCAGGTTACGAAGCATCGGACCAAAATCCGTCAGAGCACCCACACCCATAAAAATAATAGGAGGCAGGAAGCCTGTCTTTATCAACATATAGTAGATGAAGTTCATCAAACCGAGATCATGGGCAATTTCATGCAACGGCATCTCCCAAATATTCTTCATCACGCCATTCACCATTACCATGCCGTTTTCATCGGCTTGGACTACGCCCATTTCACCTCCGGGGAAGTTGGCCAGCAATACTCCGAAAGCAATCGGAATCAGCAATAACGGCTCATACTTTTTCTTAATACCCAGATAAAGCAAGATGAACGCAATGGCATACATTATCAGGAACTGCGGTTCGGCAATAATATTGCTGAAAGCAGTCATTTCATATAGTCTTGCAAATATATCTTCCATTATAATATCTTCATTAATACGTCATCTTCCGACACAGAATCACCCGAATTTACACAAATGGCAGTGATGGTTCCGTCATATTCGGCACGAATCGCATTATATGTCTTCATTGCCTCTACATAACAGATAACTTCGCCTTTTGCCACTTTATCACCTACCTTCTTCGGGGTTTCCTGTGCATTCTTTACCAAGAAGAATTTTCCTTCCAACGGAGAAAGGATATCTTTTCCTTCGCCCACCGGAGCAACAGTTTGAGCCGCCGGAGTACCTCCTGCAGCAGCATTGAGGGTAGCAGGGTCTACGGCACCGTAAGCTACTGTGACACGATAAGGTTGACCGTTTACATCTACCGTCAATACCTTTGTTTTGTTCTCTGCTTCGACAGGAGCCGTTGCATTGGCTTTTTCTTCCCGGCGTTTCTTCACATCCGCCAAGAAGTCTTCCTTTGCCTTTCCACTCTTATAAGCCTCATACTGAGCCGGATGCATGGCATATTCAAAGAGTTCTTCATCGTCCTGACCCTTATCCCATTGCTTTTCGAGCATCATCTTACGATATTTATCCAATTGGTCGGGATAATTATCCTGTGGATTACCATCAAAGAACTTACGACCTTCGCGTTCTGCCTTTTCTATAATTTCAGGAGCTAATTTGCCCGGCAGACGGCCGGCTTTGCCCAAAATCATATCCCAAATATCATCGGCAATCATGCCCCAGCGTTCTTTACCCTTTTCCATGGCCATTACGTTCATCATGGCAAGGTTTTTCACATACTGGCTGAACGGAGTCACCAAAGGAGGATAACCGACACGTGGCCATACATATGCCACTTCATTGAAGAGTTTTATCAATAACTCGTCCTGAGTCATAAACGGCAAATTGCGTTTCGCCTTATACTTGTTGATAGATTCAAGATTTGTTTCGAGATCGGCCATCAAGCTTCCCATCATACCTCCCGGAAGTCCCGGAGCAATCAGCAAGGAGTTCATCAGACGGTTCTTCGGGCTGATATATAGTCCGAGGAAGTCATCCATAAATTCCTGAATAAGAGAACGCACTTTCATGTACGCCTCCATATTGATTTCGGGCACTTTGAAACCGGCATCCTTCAGCATGGCCTGCACACTGATAAGATCGGCATGTCCCGTGCCCCATGACAACGGCTCCATGCCGACATCGATATAGTCGCAACCCGCCTGACATACTTCCAATATAGAAGCCATGTTGAAACCGGGTCCTGCGTGAGAGTGATATTGGATGGGGATATTTTTTATTTTCTTTATTCCTGCTACTATTTTACCCAGTGAAACAGGACGTCCGATACCTGCCATATCCTTGATACAGATTTCATCCGCTCCGGCCTCGATAAGCTGTTGGGCCATGTTTACATAATATTCCACGGTATGTACCGGAGAAAAAGTGATGCATAGGGAGCATTGTGAAATCATGCCGGCATCATGGGCATAACCGATAGAGGGGATAATATTGCGAACATCATTCAAACCGCAAAAAGTACGGGTAATATCTGTTCCTTGCGCGTGTTTTACTTTATAGAATAACTTGCGGACATCTGCCGGAACGGGACTCATTCGAAGACCATTCAAAGCACGGTCCAACATGTGTGTCTGAATACCTGCCTCGTGGAAGGGTTTGGTCCACTCGCGCACTGCTTTATTCGGATTCTCGCCAAACAATAAATTTACCTGTTCAAAACCACCGCCATTTGTTTCTACACGTGCAAAACAACCCATTTCAATAATGGCCGGGGCAACTTTTACCAACTGGTCTACGCGGGGCACATACTTGCCTGCGCTCTGCCACATATCGCGGAAGACCAGACTAAATTTCACTTCTCTTTCCATTTTCCTTAAATGTGTTTTTCTTTTGGATTATAGCTTCTCAATTTTTATCACCTGACCTTTACCTGCTGTCAAAATCTCTACTGCCGCCTTAATAGCATCCATAGCTCCTGCATCGGTTGTAGGAGCTACAGTAGGCACTTTCCTGGGAGCTTCTTCGGGAGCTACCTTGTTGACAATAGTAATGAGGTACTTGCTCAGATAGATAACAATGAGTAGTATGACAAAGACAGTAGCCATTCCAACTACCATCAGCATCAATCCGACTCCTATGTTCTCCATAAATCTAGTGTTATTAATAGTACTTACTGCACTTATAGGTTATTCAAAGCCTAAAAAGTGCTCAAATTTAGGCATTTCGGTTTTATTTTTATAATAAAGGGGTTGAAAAATATGCAAAATTAGTAGAAAAGAAGAAGATACACGAAGAAAGAAAGCGTTCCAAAAACCTAAAACAGCCATCAACTCAGGAAAAAACAGCACTTTGATCTGCTGTAAGGGCAGATTAAATCTGCCCGATGACATTACGAAGTCCTTAAAGAAGAATTTCATTCAGCATCTTGCGCTTTTTTTCAACAGGTTCGTCTTCAGCGTATCCTACAGGAATCAACACAGCCGGCTCTATATATTCGGGCAATCCCAAAACAGTGCTGCACTGAGAAGCATCGAAATTACAAACCCAGCAAGTACCCAAACCCTGCTCGGTAGCAGCCAGACAGAGATGTTCCACCGCAATAGCTATATCAATATCTGCATGATCTTTATTGTCGGCACGACGATGCCAAGACTCTTCATGGTTTGTGCAAGCCACAATGATACAGGGAGCTGTGGCAAGCCACTCACGCTTATAGCATTGCTGCAACGCCTTTAATGTAGGTTCATCTGTGACTATTTTAAACCGCCACGGTTGGAAATTAACTGCCGAGGGAGCCAAGCGTACACACTCCATGATATACTCCAATTTTTCTATCTCAACCGAACGACCGGCATATTTGCGGGCAGAATAGCGCGCTTTTACTAATTCTAGAAAGTTCATAAGCATTATTATTAGTTTGCAGACAAAAATACTAACTTTGCACCGATAAAAGAAATACAAATATGAAGAAACTTGTGATATTTGATTTAGACGGCACATTGCTGAATACAATAGCTGATTTGGCTGCCGCTACCAACCAAGCTTTACAGTACTATGGCTATCCCATTCATGACACGGATGCCTACCGTTTCTTTGTAGGAAACGGAATCAACAAACTGTTTGAACGAGCATTGCCCGAGAACGAAAGAAGCGAAGAAAATATTTTAAAAATCCGTTCTCAGTTTGTCCCTTATTACGATAAACACAACGCGGATTTTAGTCGTCCCTATCCGGGTATAGCAGCACTATTGCTGGCTTTACAAAATGACGGAAGAAAGATAGCTGTGGCGTCCAACAAATATCAAGCTGCTACACGAAAACTGATTGCACACTATTTCCCCGAAATAAATTTTGTGGAAGTATTGGGACAAAGGGAAGGAATACCTGCCAAGCCGGACCCTTCTATTGTAAATGATATCATTGCCACAGCCGGAGTCACCAAAGAAGAAGTGCTGTATGTAGGAGATTCCAATGTCGATATGCAAACGGCACACAATGCCGGAGTCACTGCCGTGGGAGTGGCTTGGGGATTCAGACCGCGAACAGAACTTGAAGCTCTTCATCCCGCACACATCATCGAAAAAGCAGAGGAACTGATTCCATTGCTTGATTGATTAGGACGGAAATATATACAAACAGCAGATATAGTGAAAACATTTCATCAAAGAACCATCAGGTATGTGATAAAAGGTTTGCGTTATCTGGCAACGGAGATTGACTCTGAGAGACTGAAAATAAACGATTTCTACTCCGACTGGACCATACCGACTTTCCATATCATACGGTTCTTGCTCTACGCTTTTATGATAGTCATGATTTATCCATACCTGCCGGGGGCTGATTCCGGTGTGTTCCAAGGGATTTCCGTATTTGTCGGTCTGATTATCTCACTCGGTTCGAGTACTGTCATCGGTAATATCATTGAAGGCTTTATCACTACTTACATAAGGCCTTTAAACTGGGAGACCGTATCAAGTTGAACGAGACAACAGGAAATGTGGTGAAAAAAAACGGCTTTCGTACCCCGAATCCGTACACCGAAATCGGCAAGAACATAGGGACTAATCATTCATTCGGAAGTAACCATCGGCTATGATGCACCTTGGAGGAAAGTACATCAGTTACTTATTGATGCTGCTTTGGCCACTCCGGGAATACAGGCCGATCCGGAATCATTTGTACTGGAAACATCATTAAGTGATTGGTATCCGGTTTATCAGGTTAATGCCTATATAAAAGATGCAGACAAAATGGCCGCCATTTATTCTGTTCTACACCAAAACATACAGGATTACTTCAATAAGGCAGGCATTGAGATTATGTCTCCTCACTATATTGCCACAAGAGACGGCAATGAAATAACCATCCCTAAAGAGACAGCCAAAGAATAAAATGAACAATTATCCGTTTTTTACGTTTTTATAGATAAATAGTATAAACTTTAAAAGCCTAATTTATGTCTGTTATTTATAAATTCTTATTTCCCTCAAAACCGGACAGCACAGCCATGTCATTACTATTATTGGCATTACGCATTTTATTCGGTGTATTATTAATGTCTCACGGAGTACAAAAATGGGCAAACTTCGATGCCATGAGTGAAAGTTTCCCGGATCCTTTAGGAGTAGGAAGCCAAATGTCTCTCATTTTGGCCATTTTTGGCGAACTGGCCTGTTCACTGGCTTTTATCTTCGGATTCCTTTACCGTCTTGCTATGATTCCTATGATTTTCACAATGGGCATGGCATTTTTTGTAATTCACGGCAATGACCCGTTCTCTGTCAAAGAACTGGCATTTATCTATCTTGTGGTATTTGTTCTGATGTACATAGCCGGGCCCGGAAAGTATTCTATCGATCACTTTATCGCTAAAGCTATATCGAAAACCAACAGATAAGTATTAATCAATATGCTTTAAAAAGCGTCTGATATCACTTTCCAACCTTTTATAAAGCGGAGATTCTTTATAACTAGTATGCTTGCGGAGTACTATATCAACTCCTAGCTGACGACGCTGATAGCTTGTCAGCTCATTATGGAACTGCATATCGTGCTCTGCAAGTTCTTTAATTTCCGCCTCACGCTCACGACGAAGAACATTACAAACAGGCGTCAACAGTTTCATCACTACACTATCCATAATATGATGCCCCTGAATAAACATATAAGTATTATCCGGATATACTCCCAATTGAGCGAACTCCTCTTTCATTGCCTCTATCTCTCCTATCGCTTTGGGATGACGATGCTCCAACTCCTGCAATTTCCGCCTTACACGACGGCTCATATTTTCCAAACTGCGCTCGGGCCGGTAAACACTTACCTGATCCAACTTGACAAACGAACAAAAATCAAGCAATGAAAACTCGGATAATATGTGTTTCCGATAAAACCACACCGACCAAATAAAAAGCGGATAGGCAATCTGTGAATACATCTTCATAAAGGCAACAAAATCTACCAACGGATGGTCATTCAAAGTAGCCATGACACACACTTCATGCAAAGCTCCCGAATAACATTGATAGTTTTCGATGGCGTATGCATACGTATGAAAAACATACTTATTATTGATAATATAGCGGGAAGTATGGGTAGCACCCTGAAGTAAATAATCATAATCACTGTCTACACAGGCAATCATATTCTGCCCCAACTGTGAACCCAGTTCATTCATTAATACAGATTTCTTGCCTTTCGCCAAAGTGGTCTTGGAAGGGAGCATTACTTCAAAATAACGAGTATCATCTTCAAACTCTCCCAATAGGGTACGCCAAAAAGAGACATCGTCGTAACTTTCAACATAAGCCACAATTTTTCGTCTTGCCTTTTTGGGCTTTAACCTATTCGCCGCACCGATATATAAAGAAGAAAGGTTGTCGGATAATCTCTTTCCCATAGCCGTGTCGTTTAGTTAAATTCATTGTGTTATATCACTCACTTCGGTAACGGCATCAAGCCATCCATCCATGACCAAAGCCGGCGAATGAGTCGTGAGTACAATCTGTACATTCGGATTCAATTCACGAATTAATGAAATTAGACGTTGTTGCCACTCCACATGAAGAGAAATCTCAGGCTCATCCATAAACAGCACTCCATGCCTCTTGTCCTGTACCAAGACAGTAAGCAAAATAACCAATATCTGTTTTTCACCCGAAGAAAGTTGGTAAGGGTATAAAGTATCACCGTCTTGTTCAAACAAAATCTCATTGCTCTGACGAATAATCTTCTTTCCCGTTTCTCCGAAAAGATCATCCATTAAATCCTGGAATTTCTTCTTAGGATAAGACATTTGGGCAGCACGCATCTGGTCTTCGGGATTACCGGAAGTAAGACACTCGATAATACGATTACCGATATTCACCTGATAATCCAAATAACGGCGCTGCAATTGATAAAGCTGCCAGTCCAGCTCTGTCTTCACATTCTTATCCGCCATTTTTTCAAGCAACTCGGAATGAATCAATGGTCGGTCAAAACTTCTGATAACATCAAAATGAATTTGCGTAGCATCTTCAGGAGAAAAAACAAAATGTACCCCCGGTGCAGAGCCATTACTTAAAGCCCCCCCTTCCAAAGCACTCAAACTATTTACAGACCTGTTCAGAATAGTACTTTTACCTATTCCATTCACCCCACTCAGAATATTAACATCAGGGCGAAGTTCCCACGAGATATCTTTACGTCCCCACAGCCGCTTTATCTCGATACGCTTAATATAATCAGCCTGCTTTTTCATTTTATATAAATTTACTATAAAGCAAAGATAGAAAATATAAAAAGAAACACCTACATTTGTACTGTTATTTAAGGTAAAAAAGATATGGCTATTCAGAAGTATAAAGGACATTTGGCATTGCTGGGCGCTGCCATAATGTGGGGATTAATGTCTCCTATCGGCAAAACAGCTTTAGAGAACGGAATTTCAGGACTTTCACTGGCAACTTTTCGAATGACGGGAGGAGCAGTCTGTTTTTGGATTGCATCTATTTTCGCACCCAAAGAACAAGTAAAGCCTCATGACTTGATGATGTTGTTCTTTGCCGGACTATTGGGTATCGTATTTAATCAAGGTTGTTTTACGTTCGGGTTATCACTGACCTCTCCCATCGATGCTTCCATCGTAACAACCACCGCACCGATTGCAACCATGATTGTTGCAGCCATTTATTTGAAGGAACCGGTAACCGGAAAGAAAGTAATCGGCATCTTCTTAGGCTCCATTGGGGCTTTAACTTTGATTATGAGTAGTCAAGGTTCCACAGATGATAAGGCCGGAAGCATTCCGGGAGACTTGTTGTGCTTGGCTGCTCAGATAAGTTTTTCTTTTTATCTGGCTATCTTTAAAGGATTAATCAGCAGATATAATATCTTCACATTAATGAAATGGATGTTCACATATGCCGCCATCTGCTTTATTCCATTCTCCTATCACGAAGTTTCGGCTATTCAATTTAACGAGATATCCACCACCACGTGGGGCTGCGTCCTTTTTGTTATCTTGGGAGGCACATTCTTTGCCTATATTTTAATGATGATAGGACAAAAGACATTGCGTCCGACCGTTATCAGTATGTATAACTATGTACAACCGATTGTCGGTACTTCTGTCTCTATTTTATTGGGCATGGGTACTTTCGGACCGGCAAAAGGACTGGCCGTCGTATTGGTATTCTTAGGAGTGTACATCGTCACTCAAAGTAAGAGCCGCGAACAGATGCTGGCTGAACAAACGGTTCAAAAAGACAGGCACTAACCGCAGTTGTTGCAATCCCCCAACTCGGAGATTTATATAATTGACTCTTCCAAACGAAGCTGCTCTATATATTTCTCCGTGTCCTCCCAAAGTTGTTTGGCCTGCGGATGATTCATAAATTTATCTTTTACTTTTTTCGGTTTGCAAGAAGCAAACATTTGTCCGGTCACCTCCGACACTTCTTCATCAAGCAATAAGTGAATAGCTGTTGCCGCACCTTCTTTAGGAGTACGGATGCAAGGACGAAAAAAACAATCTGTCAATTTATCAAACCACATATCCATACGGATGATATTGGTAGAAACAATTCCCGGATCGGCGGCATTGACTGTAATTCCGCTGTCTTTCACCCTTTCCGACAGTTCACGCGTAAACAGCCACAAAGCCAACTTGGTATTGCTATAAATAGGAATACGCCAAAAGCTACCTGACTTTCCGCGGGAAAAAAAATCGGACGTGATATGCCCAAGTGAATAAGTACACGAAACCATATTGACAATACGGCTTCCTTTTCCCATCAAAGGCAATAATCTCATAGTCAAAAGAAAAGGAGCAACATAATTCACCGCCACTGTTCTTTCCAGCCCGTCTTCAGTCTGCATCAAATGAGTACTCATTGTTCCGGCATTATTCATCAAAAGGTCAATATGTTTTCCACGCCCCAACAGTCCGTCTGCAACATTGATAACAGACGCCATAGAAGACAGATCGACCTGACGTACTTCTATCTCCTTGTTTCCTGTTTCCAATATCATCTGATTCTTACGTTCTTCTCCTTTAAAAAGAGTATAACACAACATAATGACATGATACCCTGCCTCGGCTACGGCACGAGTTATTTCCTTTCCCATTCCTCCGTCGGCACCGGTTATAACAGCTAATTTACTCATTTTTCCACTCTTGCTTTTATATATAAACACTTATTTCTTCTCCAATTTTTCAATTTCTTTTTTCAAACTTGCCGGCAGCTCTTCCCGCAAGTGCTGGTGGCAAGCCATTTCAATAGTGTACATTCGTGCTATACAATAGTTACTATGCTTACAGTTACACCGCGCTTTTTCTTCTTCACGCATACGATTGACAAAACCGGGTTCATTAAGCAAAGCACGCGCCATCTGCACAAATTCAAAACCATGATTCAATACCTCATCAATCTTTTCACGCGAAACCAACCCACCGACATATACTAACGGAATATCCTTTATTTCGGTTCTGAATTTCAGAGCATCTTCCAAGAAATAGGCCTCTTTGAAAGGTACGGCCGGAATCATCCATTTGCCTGCCATTCTTACTCCATATTTCAGCCACCAGCAATTCATATAATGAGTCATCGTTTTGATAGGCATTTCACCGCGCATGACATACATTGGAGCTTTACTTACAAAACCTCCACTCAAGACCAACGCCTGTGCACCATCTTGCACCAACCGCTTGGCTACCTGCATGGTCTCGTCTATTTCCATACCTCCCTTAAAGCCATCACGCATATTCATTTTCACCAATACTGCCATATCGCTACCTGCAGCCTGCATCACCTCTTCCATTACCATATCCATAAAACGCATACGATTCTCCAACGAACCGCCATACTCGTCTTTACGGTGATTGGTATAAGGAGAGAGAAACTGACTGATGAGATATCCATGTCCGGCATGAATTTCCACTGCATCAAAGCCGGCCTCACGTGCTAAATTGACAGAACGACCATAAGCTTTTGCCATCGCCGGAAGTTCGTCCTTACGCAAGCCACGCACGAAAGTAGGCGAATAAAGATTAAAACCGGAAGAAGCTCCTACGGGTGTTACCCCACAAATACTTTTGTGCGACATATTTCCACAATGTCCCAACTGAATACCGGCTGCCGCACCCTCCTTATGGATGGCATCGGTTATGTCTTTCAACCCCGGCACTATCTCAGGGCGCATCCACAGCTGTCGGTCAAAAGACAAACCGCTTTGAGCTACAGCAGCATAAGCGATTGTAGTCATTCCTACTCCCCCGGCCGCTACCGAACGATGATAGTCCAATAACTGTTGTGAAGGTACATTGCCCGGACACATGCTTTCAAAAGCCGCCGAACGAATCGTACGATTTCTCAAAGTAAGCGGCCCGATGGATGCCGGAGTAAATAGTTTAGAATCTATCATGACTTTTATAATTTTATAGTCTAATCGGTTAATAAACAAAAGGAATCATTCGTTTTCTGCCACCCACAGCCTGTGCTCCAAACTCTTCTCGATAACGATTGCGAATCGAATTGGCACGCGGAGCCAAATTAGCAAATGTCCACAGAACAAATACCCAAGCAGCCGGTGAGCAAGTCAGTACGGCAAAACCTACCCATTCCAATAATTCTCCGAAATAATTACCTGACGTGACATACCGATACATTCCTTTCTGTGGCAAATAATGACGAGTATCGCCCGGTTTACGTAAATGACGGATCACACTGTCCGAATGAATATTAATTCCCATACCTGCAAAAAACAGAACCAGTCCTGCCCAAAAAGAAGAAGTATTAAGCCATGCATCCGAATAAAGTCCTTCGGGAGCAAGATAGAAAAGCCACTCGCCCTGCATAAAACCATTCAACACATTGAATACCACTCCCATCAACATAATGGCAATAGGCATCCGGCTCTTTCCTTTCATCAAGAAAGGGAATATAAAGGCACGCTGGAAATAATGCAGTTCAAAGAGTAGGAAAAAGACAAGAGGCACAGCGCTACAACGCACACTGCTATTCCACCATAAATAGAGCATGACGAAAAACACCGGCGCTTCCATCAATATCCAACCTAGTTTATTGTTTAACGAAATTCCCCATTTGGAAGTTTGGAACATACCATAGCCGGCACGTACATAATAAAGGGCTGCAAAAACAACAACCGCTAATGCAGACATTGTCAGAAGTAATAAGTCAAAAGTCTGTTGTTCCATACTCGGTCCTCCTTTTATTAGATTTAGTTAGTCACTAACAAATTTAAAGAAAATTCGAGAGAGGAGAAATATTTTAGATAGTTTTTGTGGAAAAAGACTATAAAATGCGAGAAAGTGACAGTAAAACCATCGATGATATTATTCTTCAGACACGGATAACATGAATTTCACAGAAAAATCCGTGTAAACCCATGTTATCCGTGCTTGCCAATTACCTCTGCTTCAAAGGCACATATTCCAGTTCTTCCAACACATTCTTGTATGCCGGACGAATAATACGTTTTCCTTCAAAATTCAGTTCCTCATTGCGGTGTGCGCACCACCCCACGATACGAGCCATCGCAAACAAAGGTGTAAATATTTCCTGTGGCAGACCAATCATTTCATATACGAAACCTGAATAGAAATCGATATTGCTGGACACCGTCTTGCCGTTATTCTTAATCTTTCCGAACATAGCAATGGCACGTTCCTCCAACAATTCCAGGAAGGCAAATTCTTCTTCCTTGCCTTTTTCTTTTGCCAAGTCACGAGCCAATTCTTTCAACAAAATAGCACGAGGATCGGATATCGTATAGACCGCATGGCCGATACCATAAATCAGACCGGACTTATCATACGCTTCCTTATTCAACATACGGGTAAAGTAAGTATCAATTTCGTCCACATTCGTCCAATCCTTGATATTTTCCTGCAAATGATGGAACATATCCGCCACTTGGATATTTGCCCCTCCATGAAGCGGACCTTTCAACGAGCCGATACCTGCGGCAATGGCCGAATAAGTATCCGTACGGCTGGACGAAACTACACGGACGGTAAAAGTAGAGTTATTACCACCTCCGTGTTCAGCCTGAAGTACCAACAGCAAATCAAGCGTGCGCGCATCAAGTTCCGTATAATCCTTTTTCAACATATACAGGAAGTTTTCTGCGATAGACAGTTTTTCACGCGGATGACGGATATGCAACGAACGACCATACGTGGCATGGCGCAACATGTTATAAGCGTATGCAATAATGGTCGGGAACTTGGATATCAAGTCAATACTCTGACGCATCAGGTTATCACGCGAAGTATCATCCGCCTGCGGGTCAAAACGGTACATTTCAAGCACGCTACGGGCCAGAATGTTCATAATGTTATTTCCCTCCAACTCAATGATATTCATTTTGGTCTTCTGTTCCAACGGAGTATTGTCATTAATCAACTCACAGAAAGACGCCAACTCTTCCTTGTCAGGCAAATGACCGGACAATAACAGATAAGCCACCTCCTCAAAACCAAAACGTTTCTCCTTAATGATGCTATGTGCCAAATCTTCCAAATCATACCCACGATAGAAAAGTTTGCCGGGAATCGGCTTCAATCCTCCGCCGGGAATACGTTCATACCCTACTACATTGCCTATCTTGGTCAACCCTACCAAAACACCGGTGCCATCTTCGTTACGCAATCCGCGCTTTACATCAAACTTCTTGAACAATTCGTTCTCAATCCGGGTTGCATTCTTCATATCCTCGGAGAGTTTGTAAATGATATATTCTTTCTTCATATCCGTGAGTTTTTAGGAGTTTATTCTTTCTATTATTTCTTTTGTAAATGCCGACGTGCCAAGCGAGACACCTCCGGGCATAAAACGGGCAAGGTCATGTGTGGCACGTCCCTCGCCAAAACTGGATTCCAAGGCATTCACTATCAGCTCCGCCGCCTTATTCCAGCCAAAATGTTCCAACATCATGACAGCCGAGAGGATTAATGAACAAGGATTCACCACATCCTTTCCGGCAATATTGGGAGCCGTACCGTGAGTTGCTTCAAAAATGGCATGACCGGTATTGTAATTGATGTTCGCTCCGGGAGCAATTCCGATGCCGCCTACCATGGCAGCCAACTGATCCGAGATATAATCTCCGTTCAAGTTCAAGGTAGCCACCACCGAATATTCTTCGGGAATCAATAACGTATTCTGCAAGAATGCATCGGCTATGCAATCTTTTATCACCAACTTGCCTGACGCAACGGCATCTCCGAATTCACGTTCCGCCAGTTCATATCCCCATTTCTTGAAGCCGCCTTCAGTAAACTTCATGATATTTCCTTTATGCACCAACGTCACTGACGGCAAGCCATGCTCCAAAGCATATTTACATGCCGCACGTACCAGACGTTCCGTTCCTTCTTTGGACACCGGTTTCACGCCAAATGAAGAAGATTCGGGAAAGCGCACTTTAGCCACTCCCATTTCATCATGCAGAAAACGATAGAACTTCTCAGCTTCCGGCGTACCTGCTTCCCATTCTATACCTGCATAAATATCCTCCGTATTTTCGCGGAAAATATGCATATCCACCTTCTGAGGTTCTTTTACCGGGGATACCACTCCGCTGAACCAACGTACGGGGCGCAGACACACATACAAATCCAGTGTCTGGCGCAAAGCCACATTCAAGGAACGGATACCACCTCCTACGGGAGTAGTCAACGGACCTTTTATGCCCACACCATATTTCTTGAAAGCCTCCATCGTCTCATCCGGCAACCAGGAACCTGTTTCGTTGAAAGCACGTTCACCTGCCAGTACTTCCATCCATTCTATTTCATGTTCATTGCCATACGCCTTCTTCACGGCCGCATTCACTATGGCTTGCATAGCGGGAGTAATTTCTGCTCCCACTCCGTCTCCTGTAATATAAGGTACTGTCTTTTTCATCTTTTATCTTGCATTTAAAGCAGAGCCGGCACGGAACCAACCTATCTGCTGTTCATTATAAGTATGCTGTACTTCAAAACCATCCTGAGTGCCATCTTCATGGTGTAAAGTCACAGTCAGATTTCTTCCGGGAGCAAAGTCCGCCAATCCGCTGACGGTAATCAAATCATGTTCTTGAATCTTGTCATAGTCCGCTTTGTCTATAAAAGTCACCGCTAACATTCCCTGCTTCTTCAGATTCGTTTCGTGGATGCGGGCAAAACTCTTCGCCAGAATAACCTTTACATTCAGGAAACGAGGCTCCATAGCAGCATGTTCACGACTGGAACCTTCTCCATAATTTTCCTCCGCAACTACCATAGACCCGATGCCTTGCGCTTTATACTGCTTAGCCGCGCCCGATACACTCTCATAGGTGTTTGTCAATCGGTTCCACACCTTGTTCGTTTCACCATTGAAAGCGTTCACCGCCCCCATCAGCATATTATCCGAAATATTTTCCAGATGGCCACGGAAACGCAGCCACGGGCCTGCCATCGAAATATGGTCTGTGGTACATTTACCTTGAGCCTTAATCAGTAAAGGCATATCCATAAAATCCTTTCCATCCCATGCCGGAAACGGAGCCAATAACTGCAAACGCTGTGATTCGGGATTCACCTTAATTTCTACCTGTGCACCGGCAGGAGCCAAATAACCGGAATTACCTTGAGTGAAACCTGCCGACGGCAATTCATCTCCCTCGGGAACGCTCAATTTCACCTTCTCGCCTTCTTGATTTATCAACGTATCTTTCAACGGATTGAAACATAAATCACCGGCAATAGTCAGAGCCAATACCAATTCAGGAGAAGCCACAAATGCATGTGTATTCGGATTACCATCGGCACGTTTGGCAAAATTACGATTGAAAGAAGTGACAATCGAGTTTTTGCGGACAGGATCATCGGTATGGCGTTTCCACTGTCCGATGCACGGACCGCAAGCATTCGCCATAATAGTAGCCCCAATCTGTTGGAAAGCATCAATCATCCCGTCACGCTCGGCGGTGGCTCGAATCTGTTCAGAACCCGGATTGACAATCAAAGGAGCAGCCACAGCCAAATGTTTTTCAGCTACCTGACGGGCAATGGAAGCAGCCCGACTTAAATCCTGATAAGATGAATTGGTACATGAACCTATCAGCCCGACTTCCATCTTACGCGGATAACCATTAGCCAATACCTTTTCGGCAAACTCTGAAATAGGTGTTGCGGCATCCGGTGTAAACGGCCCGTTGATATAAGGTTCCAACTCGGACAAATTAATTTCAATCACACGGTCGTAGAAAGCAGAAGGATTGGCAACAACCTCAGCATCGGCACGTAAATCATTTGCTACTTTTCCGGCCATCTCTGCTACAGACTCTCTTCCGGTAGCTTTCAGATACACAGCCATCCGGTCGTCATAGGGGAACAAGGATGTGGTAGCCCCCACTTCTGCACCCATATTGCAGATAGTAGCCTTACCGGTTGCCGAAAGTGAAGCTGTCCCTTCTCCAAAATATTCTATAATGGCATTCGTTCCACCTTTCACGGTCAGAATACCGGCCAATTTCAGAATCACATCCTTTGGCGAAGCCCATCCGTTCAAGCTTCCGGTCAAATGAACTCCAATCAGTTTCGGCATCTTTAACTCCCATTCCATACCGGTCATTACATCCACAGCATCGGCACCACCGACTCCGATTGCCACCATTCCCAATCCTCCGGCATTAGGGGTATGAGAATCCGTCCCCACCATCATTCCCCCGGGAAAAGCATAGTTTTCGAGTACCACCTGATGAATGATTCCTGCTCCCGGTTTCCAAAACCCGATACCGAAACGCGAAGAAACATCTCGTAAGAAATCGTATACCTCACGGTTGGTTTCCGTAGCCCTTGCAATATCCGGGCCCGCTCCTTTATATGCCTGAATCAAATGGTCACAATGCACAGTAGAAGGTACGGCAGCGGAATCCTTTCCTGCATTGATAAATTGCAACAATGCCATTTGCGCCGTCGCGTCTTGCATAGCCACGCGGTCGGGACGGAAATTCACATAATCCTCGCCACGTTCATAATTCTTCAGTTGAGCATCATCATAAAGATGTGTATACAGAATCTTCTCAGCCAATGTCAGCGGACGCTGCAACACGGCTCTTACCCGACCTATCTTCTTTTCGAAAGAAGCATAAAAGCCCCTTAACATGTCCAAGTCATATACCATACCTTTTACTATTTATAATTATTACAGTTTTAAATCTATTTTATTTTTGGCAATATAGGAATAATATTTGAATTCTTGTGTTATCTATAATACGTTTAACAAAATAAAACATAAAGTCCTACCTAAAGGATTATTATTATCTTTGCAATTCTTATAGAAAAAAGCATCATTATGAACCAACATATACCCCTTTCTAATATAATTAACAAACTACAACGCAAAGAGTTGTTACTAAAATTAGAATATGATTACGAAAAAGAGACTTTCAGGCAACAGACTGAAGCAATGGGCATCGGGCGCAAAGTGAAACGGGGTATGTGCTGGTATCCTATATCGGCAGGCAGAAGCTATTATAACTCATTGAACCAATTGGTTGTAGAAGTTGAAAGGCAAGAAGACAAAGACATAGAACATGTATTTGAATTCGGCCGTCCGGTATGCTTTTTTACGCAAAATGCATCAGGCCAATTACATTATTTCAATTTTACGGCAACTGTCAACTACGTGGACGAAGACCGAATGGTAATCGTTCTCCCCTCGGCAGATGCATTGCTCAGCATACAGGCAACCGAGCTACAATTGGGAGTACAGCTTTATTTTGATGAAACCAGTTACCGGTTGATGTTCGAAGCGTTGGGACAAGTCCTCAAGGCAAAAGGGAATCGCCTGGCAGAGTTACGTGAGATTTTTCATGGCAACCAAAAGGCGGAAACTTTCAGTTTCGGCTTCACCCGTTTCCCCTGGTTAAACAATACGCAGGAGGAAGCAGTAAATAAAGTAATGCATGCCAAAGATGTTGCTATAGTCCACGGTCCGCCCGGAACCGGTAAGACTACCACATTGGTAGAAGCCATTTACGAGACCCTTCACCGGGAAAATCAAGTGATGGTTTGCGCACAAAGCAATATGGCTGTAGACTGGATTAGCGAGAAACTGGTGGACCGGGGTGTTCCCGTTCTCCGTATTGGTAATCCCACCCGCGTCAATGACAAAATGCTTGCTTTTACCTATGAACGCCGTTTTGAAAGCCATCCCGATTATCCGCAATTATGGAGTATTCGAAAAGCAATACGCGAGCTCTACGGACGTTCGCGCAAAGGAGCGGAGCGTGAGAATATCCGACAGAAAATAAACTCACTGAAAGACCGTGCCACCGAACTGGAAATTCGCATCAACGAAGCATTGTTCGGCGAAGCACGTGTGATAGCCTGCACACTGGTAAGTTCCGCCAACCGAATATTAACAGGACGCAAATTCAGTACCTTATTCATAGACGAAGCCGCACAAGCTCTAGAACCTGCCTGCTGGATTGCCATCCGCAAAGCAGACCGTGTCATTCTGGCCGGTGATTATTGCCAGCTTCCTCCTACCATTAAATGCATGGAAGCAGCTCGTGGAGGATTAGACCGGACACTGATGCAGGAGATTGCAGACAACAAACCCGACACTGTATCCTTGTTAAAGGTACAATATAGAATGAATGACGAAATTATGCGTTTCTCTTCAGAATGGTTCTATCAGGGTGAACTGAAATCAGCTCCCGAAGTAAAATATCGGAGTATATTGGACTATGACACACCGATAGAATGGATAAATACGGAAGGAATGGAATGCAACGAAGAGTTTGTGGGTGAAAGCTTCGGCCGTATCAATAAAGAGGAGGCGGCACTCTCCATTTCCCAACTCACCAACTATATCAATAAAATAGGTAAAGACCGTTTTCTGGAAGAACGGATTGATGTGGGACTGATTTCTCCTTATAAAGCACAAGTACAATATCTCCGTCAACTGATAAAACGAGATGCTTTCTTCAAGCCTTACCGACACCTTATCACCATCAATACGGTAGATGGTTTTCAGGGACAGGAACGAGACGTTATCCTCATCAGTTTAGTACGTGCAAATGAAGAGGGACAGATTGGTTTTCTAAATGACTTGCGACGAATGAATGTAGCAATTACACGTGCACGCATGAAACTTATTATATTGGGAGATGCCTCTACGCTGACTAAGCATCCGTTCTATAAGAAGTTATATGAATATATTTATTCGTTACAAACTCATTAAAAAAGGCAAGATTCTTTTGTCAAACAACATGATTCAATGACTTTGTGATAAACAAATTGGAATTATATTTCCGAATTACGAAAGAATCAACCATAGATCTAATAGCTTTAAGCAAAGGCAATACGCAGGCTTTTGACTGTTTGGGACTATATCAAAATGTTAATAATGCTGTTGCTTTGCTAGTAGGGGTGAGGTTTGCCCGCCTGAAAAGACTTGCTCTGTGCATTACTCCCAAGGTCGTGACATCTCCTTTTTATCTATGCGGCTATTTTTTGAAGATGCCCTTTTCAGACACCCTCACGCCGGAATTATTTTTATAAATCAATTAAAAGCAAGACTCAATAAAAAGTAGTGCTTGAAAGCATAAGCCGCAGTGGTCTGATCGCTTAACAGGGCAATCCCCCCTCATCCGCTACGACAACTACAACCGTTACACCCCACAGAATGATTTCGGATACAACAGGGCTGATCCGAAATGAGCTTTATGAAGAAAATTATATAATCCTAAAATAACGGATACTTGCAGGGAGCCCCCTAAACGGGGCTTTGCTATTTTTTTTTCGGATAACCATGCACATATTTTCAACAGAATGAAATGTGTATTTCCGTTTTGTACATTTTTTCTTCCGATAACCGCCTTTTTGCACCCACTTCCCCATCTGTTCCCTTTCTTTTTTCCCTATGTATTACCTATTTTTGCATATCATCAAAACAAAGAAAATCATGCTTAAAAAAGTTTTAGTTACACTTGGTCTGCTCTTCCTGTTAATATTATCCGGGAAAGCAACAGAAACAATAGTCCCCCGCCTCTCCCCACTGCCTGCCACCATACAAGGGCAAAAAATTTCACTAAACGGGGAATGGTATTTCCATCCGTCACTCAAAAGCGGATTCAATGGAACGGAAGACGTGAAAAACTGGAATACAATCCAAGTGCCCGGCGAATGGGTAATGCAAGGATTCGAAGTTAAAAAAGGGGAAGCCGCCGGATATGTCCGGAATTTCGCCCTACCTGCCTCATGGAAAGGTCAACGTATCAAGTTACGTTGCAATGCTGTGTACAGTGATTGCAAAGTGTTTGTCAACGGAAAAGAAGCCGGTTCCCATTTAGGCGGATTCACAGCATTCGAGCTGGATGTCACCGATTTGGTAACTTATGGAAAAACAAACCAAATAGCCCTTTCCGTTACCTCGGAAAGCATAGCCGATGCAACTTCCAATGCCTCCAACTACGCAGTCCATCCATTGGGCGGAATCACACGTGACATTTACTTGTTTGCCTTGCCCGAAGTAAATTTTTCCATGTTCCATGCCACTACATCATTCGATTCCACTTATACCGATGCCATACTTAAAGCGGAAATCACCATTGCCAATGAATCAAAGGAAAAAGCAGATGGGCTGACTGTAAACTTTATCCTGAAAGATGCCGCCGGAAAGATTATCCCCTTGCCATCCGCCTCCTCTCCGGTACCGACAATCATCAATGGAAAAACAGAAACCATCAGTATATCCCTTCCCGTTACCAAGCCGGTAAAATGGGATAGCGAACACCCATATCTGTACAGCCTGACGTGCCAATTAAAAAACAAGCAAAAAATCCTATCCGCCACAACCCGCCGCATAGGATTCCGACAAATAGAAGTCCGAGGCAACCAAATCTTTGTCAACAACCATCCCATAAAGCTCCGTGGAGTCTGCCGGCACGAAGTTATGCCCTTACGCGGACGTTCACTTAACAATGATATATGGCGCAAAGATGTCGAACTATTCCGTCGAGGCAATGTGAACTATATCCGCACTTCCCACTATCCACCCGATGAAGCACTGCTGGAAGCCTGTGACGAACTGGGTATGTTTGTCGAAGTAGAAGCTCCCTTCTGTTGGGCGCACCAAGCGGATGTACCCGCCGACAAGCACTATGACGTGCTGGTCAACCAGCATGTCGAAATGGTAAACCTGAACCGTAGCCACCCTTCCATCCTGATGTGGTCTATGGGAAACGAATCACTGAAATTCAAGGAATACTTCAAACAAGCATCGGAAACAGTCAAACAGCTGGATCCTACCCGTCCTCGCATTTTCAGCCAGTGGGGACCGGATGCCGACGAAGGAACGCTTGAAATAACTAACCATCATTACCCCGGCCCGGAAGGTCCCGACAAATACCGCCACTATAAACGCCCGGTAACTTTTGACGAATTCTGTCACCTGAACGCATACAACCGCCTGGAACTTGCCGCAGATCCCGGTTTGCGCAATATGTGGGGAAAATTATTAGACGCCATGTGGAATGATATGTACCACAGTCAAGGTGTTTTAGGAGGTGCCATCTGGGTAGGGATTGACGACACTTTCTTTCTGCCGGGCGAAAAAGCAGTAGGTTACGGCACTTGGGGAACCATAGACGGCTGGCGCCGCGAAAAACCCGAATATTGGGGGATGAAAAAGGCATATAGTCCCGTTAAAATCTCCCTGAAAGGAAATATGGACCATGAAGGAAAGATACGGTTCCAAGTTGAAAACCGCCACCTTTTCAGTAACTTGGCAGAATGCCGTATAACCTGGGAAGCCGGTGGACAAGAAGGTAATATCACCGGTGACATCGCACCCCGTTCGGCAGGCGAACTGGAAATAACCTTGCCGGAATCATTACGCCATACCGAGATGCTGAACCTGACCGTCACAGGAGTCCGCGGCTTTGAAATTGACCGTTATTGTTTCCGTATCTTACCCGAGAACAATGAATCACAATCCCCGAAACACCCGGCAGGCAAACTCACTTGCCAAGAATCGAAAGACCTTATCCGGATAAATGCAGGAAAATACCAGTTTGAGATTAGCAAACGCAACGGACTCCTGACTGCTGCACACCAAGGTAAAAGTGTGTTGAACCAATCTCCCTCACTGATGGTACTCCCCTTGAACGGTGAAGGTGAAGGCATACAAATGACAGGCAAAAACCAGACTTTTGCGCCATTCAATCCGGTCTGTCAAAACTGGGTGGCGCAATCAGTAGAATGTATTGCAATGAAAGAAGTCATTGAAGTCAATATCCTGGGAAGTTACAAAGAAGCAGAAGGCAAGTTCAGCTATCGTTTTTACCCTGATGGAGAAATCACTGTATCATACAATTTTACTTTATTGCAAGATATTTCTCCCCGGCAAACCGGACTTGTATTTACCGTTCCCCATTTCTATAACCAATTGGAATGGAAACGTAAAGGATATTGGAATGCCTACCCGAAAGATCATATCGGCGCTTTGGAAGGAACAGCAAAAGCTTTTGATGAAACATTGCCTGTATCCGGTCTGGCAGGACCTTCTAAAGAACCGACAACGGCATGGTCTTTCGATCAGACAGCCAACGGCTCCAATATTTTCCGTTCAACCAAAGAGAATATATATACTGCCGTATTAAGTGGAAACGGAAAAGAAAGAATATCGGTACTATCGGACGGCACGCAACATTTCCGTGCCTGGATAGATGGCAACAATATACGCTTTTTGGTAGCTGATTATAATAATGCAGGTCGTGATACTTATTTAGTGTCCCATGCACAGAAAGGATACAGGCCTTTACGCAAAGGTGACTCCATAAAAGGTGTGGTGAGACTAAGACTATAGCCTTTGGAGAATTGTGTCAAACCGTTGATAATGCTGTTATTTTGTCAATAAGGGCGAGGTTTACTCGCCCGAAAACAGTTTGTTTTGTGTATTCCCCCTCCAAGGTCGTGACCGTTGCTTCGGGCAGGCCCCCCTACCCCAACAATTGACAATTTGATAGCCCATTTTAGTTTTGATACCCTTTTATTAGGAAAAAAACAAAGAGTTACACAAGATACTTTGATTATTAAGAACAAAGGTAATCATTATTCTGATTTACTTATTTTCAACAAAATAAAAAACAATAAGTCAATCAAAATTATGACATTTTAAACCATAAACCAGCATTAATTTTCAACCACTGATTCGCATAAACAAGGAATTTTTAATCGAAAAATATATGATTGTTCAGAAAAGATATCTTCAAAAATGGTTACTCCTGCTGGCATTCAGCCTAAGCTCTGCCGGCGGATGGGCACAGACAGACAAGGTCTACACCTTCGAAACAGTCAAAACGTTATATGCCGGCTTAAACCGAAAGCATTCGGTGGCACACACACCATCACCCTCCTACGTAAAAGGAGTAAACCAACCCATACACTCATTGAACGGTGATTGGTTATTTGCCTGTAACGTGGAAAACATTCCGGGCAACATGAGCAAACCGAATTTCAAATGGGAACCAATCAGCGTTCCATCGGAATGGTATATGGAATCATACCTGATTGAACCCGGAAAATGGGCCGGATATTACAAAGAGTTCGAACTCCCCGCCGATTGGAAAAAGCAAAAGACACTGATCCGTTTCGAAGCTGTTGAAAGCGAATGCCGGATATACCTCAATGGGAAATATATAGGGGAACATACAGGTTCGATGACGCAATTTGAAAAAGAGTTAACCCCTTTCTTACTTTCCGGTAAAAACCGGCTGACGGTCTATGTACGTAGCGAATCATTAGCCAGCGGAATATCAAAAATATCCCATTATGCCAAGCACCAAGTCGGAGGAATATTACGAAATGTTGAATTGATTGCAATCCCACAAACGTATATCAACGATTTATATTGCGAAGCGCAATTATCTGATGATTTAAAGCAAGGCATATTAAATACTCACCTCTCAATATCCGGCAGACAGAAAAATCCCAAAATCGAAATCATCATCAGGGAAAGAGGTATCGAAGGATTATCCAAAGAGACAAAAGAGATCTATCGGCAAAAAACTACGTTTAAGCAGTTGAAAAACATCGTTATCGATGCCCCTAAACTATGGCATGCAGAAACTCCTTTTTTATATACTGTTGAAGTCTCTCTCTTTGAGAATAATGAAAAAGTAGAGATCATACAAAGAAATTTCGGATTCAGGAAAATAGAAATCAAAGAGAATATTCTTTACGTAAATAATCTCCCTGTTAAATTAAGAGGTGTTTCTCGTCACGATATTTCCGCTTATGAAGGACGTGCCATTAAAGACACGGCTTCCTTACGCCGTGATATCGAACAGTTACGGAATGCCAATTGTAATTATATCCGTACTTCGCATTATCCTCCGGATAGTTATATGTTGGACTTATGTGACCGATACGGTATCTTTGTAGAAGATGAAGCACCAGTCTGCTGGGAGTCCGGAAAAGATTCGTATGACAGGATCAGCCAAATCTTTTACGGTTTCAAGTCAATGGTAGTCAGGGATCGGACGCACCCTTGCATTCTACTTTGGTCTTTAGGAAATGAAAGCGAATGGAAGCCTAAATTTTACAACAACCTGCTACTGGCTAAAGAACTGGCATCCGGCATTCCGGTCAAATTCTCCCATTCGGAAACTCACGGAATCATAAAAGCAACAGATATCGGAACTAAGCATTATCCGGGTTGGAAAGGACTAATGGCTTTCGAGAATTACTTCCGCCCGATCATATTCGGGGAAGCCCTCCATCTGAATTGCTACAATACTTCCGAGAACATAACAGATCCGGGACTAAGAGATATGTGGGGAGACTATCTTAAATATTTTGTCGATTTTATCCAAGAGTCACCTTCCATCACCGGACTAGGTATCTGGGGATGTACCGATGAGATATTCTACCCCAAAGAAAATGCTCCTTGCGGATACGGTCCTTGGGGAGTTGTCGATGGATTCAGGAGAGAAAAACCGGAATTCTGGCATATGAAAATGAGCTACTCTCCTATCATTGTCACCAGTAAACATTTTGAAATATCCGGCAACGAGACACTGATTACATTAGATAACAGATATAATACATTAAATACAAATCAGACGGATATTATCTGGAAAGACATGAAACAGCAAGGAGTTGTGACAACTGACATTCTTCCCGGAAGGCAGGGAACACTTCGTATACCTCACATTGTAAAAGGGGATACACTAACCCTCGTCATAAGGGATCGAAGAGGTTTTGACTTATCGACATGGAAAATCCCTAAAGTCTATTCCCCTTATTATGCTATCCCCGGATTGACAAAAGGGAAAGTACAGGTTCTTTCTTCCGATACATCCTATCAAATCATTTCAAAAAATATCCGATATGAGTTCTCTCGTAAAACGGGAACATTGGTTTCAATAATGAAAAATGGAGAACACATCATTACCGGACCGGCAATGGTGTATGCAATACCCCATCTGAAAGAATACGAAGTCATTGATTATATTCCGCAGGAACAGACCGGAAAATTCCTCGGTTTTACCTCAGAACCTTTAAAGGATTGGAGATTTGAATCGGAGTCCATCGAACAGACTGATAAGAGTGTTTCCATCACTGTCCGTGGAAAATATGAAGAAAATCCGATTGAGCTCGTTTATTCTTTCGACAATAACAACAGGCTAAGAATCGATTATATTCTGAATATATTCAAGATTGGTAACAGTATTCGCCAAATCGGTATAGGTTTCCACCTTCCTGACATCTATAATACGTTGTATTGGAAACGAAAATCATTATGGAGTGTCTATCCGGATGACCATATCGGTCGCACCGAAGGAACGGCAAAAGCCTTTTATCCAGAAACTCAATCCGATTATCTCCGCCAAAGAACGATACCTGTACACGGTTTTAATAAAGACGGAAATAAATACGGCTCAAATGATTTCAGGTCGACAAAGCAAAATATCATAATCGGCAAGCTGATCAATGAGAATGGAAATGCAGTAACAATCGAATCAAACGGGAAGCAACATCTCAGAGCCTGGGTTTTGCCCGATGCCACATCTTTTTTAGTAGCCAATTATTCCGATGCAGGCAATGAATTTTACCTCAATTACGATTCCAACAGGACAAGGTATCTAGATTCATATATCGCTGAAGATGGTGACATAGCTGGATGGATACAGCTTAAATTCGATTAGTTTTTACTTTTTCTCCTTGGGAATCATAATTGGGAAACAATAAAAATAATTAATTAACTGAATTATAGCATTTTAAACCATGAATCAGAGTTGATTTCCAACTACTGATGTTTATAAATTACATATGTATCATGAAAAAAGCAATTGTATTTACTGCATTGGCTTTCAGTGCAGCTACGCTTTCTGCGCAATATAATATTGACTTGAGCAGAGTCACTCCTCCTTCCATCGAATATCTGAAGATGGGAAATACAGGACCAAAAGGAAAAGAAATCCGTGTTAATAATCTGTATATGGATGAAGCCACACAGACATTAGACCGGACACTGATGCAGGAGATGCAGACAACAAGTCCGATACCGTATCCTTATTAAAGGTACAATATAGAACGAATAACGAAATTATACGTTTCTCTTCAGAATAGTTCTACCAAGGTGAACTGAAATCAGCTCCCGAAGTAAAATATCAGAGTATATTGGACTATGACACATCGATAGAATGGATAAATACGAGAGGAATGGAATACAACGAAGAGCTTGTGGGTGAAAGCTTCGCCGTATCAATAAAAAGGAGACGGCACTCTCCATTTCTCAACTTACCAACTATATCGATAAAATAGATAAAGACTGTTTTCTGGAGGAACGGATTGATATAGGACAAGAACAAGACGTCATCCTCATCAGTTTAGTACGTGCAAATGAAGAGAGACCAATTTGTTTTCTCAATGACTTACGACGAATGAATGCAGCAATTACACGTGCACGCATGAAACTTATTATATTGGGAGACACTTCCACATTGACTAAGTATCCGTTCTATAAAAAGTTATATGAATATATTTATTCGTTACAAACTCATTAAAAAAGGCAAGATTCTTTTGTCAAACAACATGATTCAATGACTTTGTGATAAACAAATTGGAATTATATTTCCGAATTACGAAAGAATCAACCATAGATCTAATAGCTTTAAGCAAAGGCAATACGCAGGCTTTTGACTGTTTATTCTTACTTTATTATCCTAAAGTAAGAACTTTTATTTATAGTATACTGGATAACGAGGAAGAAGCTGAAGACTTAGCACAAGATACTTTTATTAAATTATGGACTGCCAGAGCCCAATTATCCCACGTACAAAATATCAATGCATATATATACCAAACAGCCAAACACGTTTTATATACCTTTTTAGATAAAAAAATAAATACCCACACAGTCGGAATAGACAGTGTGCGAGAGACCCCCTCTCTTGAACAAGTAGAAGAAATTGTTTATAGCCACGAACTTGAATCATTAATAAATCGCGCCATTGATAATATGCCCACACAAAGAAAACAAATTTTCTATATGAGCCGTAAACAAGGAATAAGTAATGAAGAAATCAGTCAGCGACTGAAGATTAGCAAACGTACCGTAGAAACTCACATATCTATAGCACTAGCCACATTACGAAAAATCACTTCCGCATTAATGCTGTTCTAAATTTATTACCCTAGAACTTTCCCTTTTCCTTTTTAAAATCATAAAAAATGTAAAATACACGAAGCATGTTACGTGTATTTTTTTATAACTGAGTCTTATTATTAAAAGACTGGAAGAAATGAAAAAACAACTGATATATCAAATCATCCGTAAACTAGCCGATAGAACATTACCGGCTTCCCAACGTGATATCGTATTACGCTGGTTGATCGGACCGCAAGATACTTCTGAAAAAGAAGAAGCCATGTTTCGTCTATGGAATGACACGAATGGCACAGAAGTTTCAGATGAGTCAGCAAAAAGAGCCTTACAAAATGTAAAAGAGAAACTCAATATAAACAAATTACGAACAAAACATATCCAATGGTTTCAAGTTGCAACTAAATATGCAGCTATCCTTTTATTACCTTTAATAACCGGACTGGTAGTTTGGGGAATCATGGAAAACAAAGTGGCAGAAAGTTCGGATATGATAGAATGTTTTGTACCAAAAGGAGAACAACAAACCATTACGTTATCTGATGGAACAAATGTAACTATCAATTCAGGCAGTTTGTTCATCTATCCAAAAAAATTCTACGGTAATAATCGTAAAGTGCATTTGTCGGGAGAGGCTTATTTTAAAGTAAGTCGAAATGAGGGTATGCCGTTTCTCATAAGCACTGGTCCTCTCAATATAAAAGTATTAGGAACAACTTTTAACGTAGAGGCTTATCCTGAAGATGAAAATATAACGACTACCCTAGAGGAAGGAAGTGTTAAAGTATATCGTTCCAGTTACCCTGAAAAAGAAGGAATTATTATGAAACCCGACGAAAGACTAGTATATCACAATCAGAATGATAAATTCGAATTATACAAAGTTGAATCAGAAGATTTTACAGCCTGGACAAACGGAGAACTCTATTTTGTCGAGCAACCATTATCCGTTATTCTAAAGACGATAGAAAGAAGATGCAACGTATTCTTCAGGTATGACAGCCAAATAAATCTGGAAGATACATATACCATCAAATTTAAAGCAGATGAAAGCATAGAAGATATGATGCGCGTACTGACATTCCTGGCCGGTGACATAGGCTACGCCATAAATGGCCGTACCATTCTTCTGCAATCCAATACGAAAGGAGGTGACACCCAATAAAAAAGAATATCGGAAAGCGCCTTCCACAACAGCTTCCCGACATTCGAAATAACACATAGACTTTCTGCATAAATTACAAATGTAATACAAAAAAAGAATCGCAAAGCTCTTTAATTAACAAACAGATAAATCTAATACACAAAGTTATGATTTTATTTAATACAAAGACCATTTTATGGCCTATAAAAAGTGCTAAAATACTGGCATTTTCATCATTCATATTTATAGCGGGAGCAGGACACGCACAAAACCAAGTTATCCAACTTCCTAAAAAGTCAATCACCATACAAGAAGTTTTCAAACAAATTGAAAAACAGACAAAACTATCGGTTGACTATAATAATAAAAAAGTGTCTAATGTCATTCGAGAAAAAGTTAACATTTCTGATGGCAATATTCAAGATGTATTGAGAGAAACTTTAAATGGAACCGGACTCACTTTCCGTTTTGAATCCAACCACATCATTATCTATCCCAAAGAAAAGGCATCTCCAACTACCGGTAAACCTAAAAAAGTAACAGGTATTATCACAGACAAGAACGGGGAAGCCATCATCGGAGGTACAGTTCAAGTCAAAGGAACAAGTATAGGAACCATTACAGATATTGATGGGAAATTCACCTTAGATGTTCCCGAAGGCTCCATGTTAGCTATCTCCTATATCGGCTATAAGACGCAGGAAGTCCGTATAAATGACTCTGAGACGGTTAAAATAAAGCTCCGCGAAAATACAGAAATGCTTGATGAAGTTATTGTTATTGGCTATGGTACAACATCTACCAAAAAGATAGTTTCTGCTGTAACAGCCATAAAAGGTGAGAAACTACAAGGTTTACCTGATGCCAACCTCACTGCTACTTTGCAAGGACGTGCTGCCGGTGTCATTGTACAAAATCAAGGTGGAGAACCAGGCAGTACTCCAAAGATTTCTATCCGTGGCGGTAGCACACCCACCTATGTTATCGATGGAGTAGTAGCCAGCGAATGGGATTTCAAGACATTGAATCCCAACGATATTGAGAGTATGTCTATCTTGAAAGATGCCGCTTCTTTGGCCGTTTACGGTTCACGTGCAGCCGACGGTATTGTACAGATTAAGACCAAAGAAGGACGCAAAGGTAAAACCTCAATTGTATATAGCTTCAATGCTCAATACAGCCAACCAACTTATATGCCCGATAAAATAGACGCCTATACGTATGCAAGTGTACAAAATCAGGCCGGATTATACGATGGTTCAGGAGAATATTCGGCATACAGCCAAGAGGAAATGGAAATAATCCGAAACCAATCAGACCCTTATAAATACCCCAATACGGATTGGTACAATATTGCATTGAAAAACTTTGCACCAGAATATCGTCATTCACTTTCAATAAACGGCAATCAGAAAAATCTAAATTATTACATATCATTGGGTATATTTGAGCAAGGCAGCCTCTATAAATCTGACGCTTTAAACTATTCCCGATATAATTTACGCAGTAATGTCAATACCACTTTTGAAGAAATAGGTTTAAGAGTAGGCTTGAATGTCAACGGTTCGCTAGAAAAGAAAAAATATCCGGCATTTTCCGCCAATAGTATTTGGGATCACCTAAATGCCAAAAGTCCTTTAGACCTAGCTTATAATCCTGACGGAACATTAAGTTCCATCTCAGATCACCCTTTAATGGAAATGCACAAGGACTCCGGCTATGATAAAGATGATGGTATGTTTGTCAATACACAATTTATTGCAGATTGGGAAGTTCCTTGGATAAAAGGATTATCTTTCGGAACCATGGTCAACTACCGTTTGAATGCATCTCATATAAAAGGATTACACGCTCGTGCACCTCAATACAATATGGACGGTACAGTAGTGCAAGTTGCAAAGCCTACCCTAACAGAAAAAGCTTATTTCGGTTCAGCCTATAACTTTGAACTAAGCGCAGCATACGTACATACTTTTGCTGAAAAACATACCATTGACGCGAAAGCCGTATTTACAGCAGCCGAAAACGAAGGATTTAACTTTGAAGCTTACCGTAAAGATTACCTTTCCACTACAGTGGATCAATTGTTTGCCGGCTCCAGCATTGGTATGACTAATACTGGTAATGCAGAAGAAGGTGGACGCTTGGGATTTGTAGGACGTTTAAAATATGACTACGCTAATCGTTACTACATTGAAGGAAGTTTCCGTTACGACGGTTCTGATAATTTTGCTCCAGGACATCGTTGGGGATTTTTCCCCTCAGTTGCCGCCGCATGGGATATTACAGAAGAGCCATTCTTTAAAAACCTAAATCTGAAGAATATCAATTTATTAAAACTCCGTGCCTCTTACGGAACAACAGGCACAGAAACAAATGTAAATAGATTCGGCTACCTTTCTACGTATAATATGGTAGAAAATGCAGTTTGCATTGGTGGTAACCTTATTTCCGGTTTCAACGAAGGAGCATTGGTTTCTCCCGATCTTCTGAGTTGGTATACTCGCCGTTCATTAAACATTGGTATTGACGGTAGTTTTTTAGATAATAAGTTAAAAGGTTCTGCCGACTATTTCTTCTATGTAACCAAAGGAGGTTTGACAAGTCCCGCAGACCGTTACATTACCCCATTGGGAACGAAACTACCACAAATCAAATCTGATAACGAACATAGACGCGAAGGTTTTGAACTGTCACTCAGATGGTCGGATAAAATAGGTTCCGACATTGATTACGAAATTGGTGCTAATATGATTTCTTATAGAAACTTATGGGTTACCAACAGGGGAGAAGGATTATCGCAATTAAAAAACCCATACCAACGTAACACACACCAATCAGATTATCTAGGACTATATCTGTTGGACAACGGATTATATCAGTCTATCGAACAAGTACTAGGAGTACCCCGTCGCCCGGAATCCACCGAAACAAAGCTGGGAGACATTGTCTATCAAGATATAAACGGAGACGGTAAAATTAACAGTGAAGATAAGGTACGCTATGGTATGCCTATCGATCCCCATTTTACTTATGGAGTAGATTTCTTATTCGCATATAAAGGTTTCACGCTCTCCGGTTTGTTCTATGGAACCGGAAAACGCCACATGATGTTTGGAGTAAATGCCAGGAAAGCAGAAAGTCAATATGTAAAAAATAAATTCCAACTGGATTATTGGAGAGAAGACAATCGTAACGCCACTTTTCCACGAATTTCTATGGTAGCAGGTGTAAATGGTGAAAACAACCGTATAGAATCAACTTTCTATCTTAGAAACGCAGCATTCCTACGTTTAAAGAATCTATCTTTGACATACGACTTTAAACATAAACTTTTGAAAAGTGCAAAATGGTTGAGCACTTGTCAAGTGAGTCTAACCGGTAGCAACCTATTTACCATTTCTGGTGTATCAGACTATTGGGATCCTGAAACAACCAATACAAACGGAGGATATCCCACATCACGCATTTACTCTTTAGGTGTAACTTTAGGATTTTAATTATTATGAAAACAACAACTATAAAATTAGCAGCAATAACCCTCTTAATAGGGTGTACAGGATGTAATGACATCTTGGATAAAGGACCACGAGATAAATTTTCAGAAAATGATATATGGGGAAGTTCAGAATTAGCACAAGCTTTCTTATATCCGACACTGAATGATGCAACCGACAAACTAATATCCTATGATCATTGGTCGGACAACGATATAATACAGGATATCCCCGGTACATCCAATGTAAACAAAGAACAAATAGACAATTACTATGATGCCGGATGGAATCAAAATGTCTATAGTCAAATTCGCAAATGCAACTTAATGCTTCAGAAGATGGAGGAAAACACCAGCTTCATTGAACAAGACCGAAAATACCTGACCGCACAAGCCAAAGCATTGCGAGGTATTATTTATTACACACGTGCACGTCTGTTCGGTAAGTTGATGATTGTAGACAAAGTCATAGGAGAAAATGATAATATGGAACTTCCACGTACCAATACCATCAAAGAGACCTACGATTTCATACTGAATGATTTAAAGGAATCCATTGCCGATCTTCCTGTTACCCACGGCAGTCAGCAAGGCATACTTACTCAAGGAGCCGTTTATGCTTTGATTGCAGAAATAGCCTTACAAGGAGCCGCTTATATAGAAAATGGCCAAGAAGAGTATTATTCTATAGCAAAGAAAGCAAGTGAAGATCTTTTCTCATTAAACCAATATGAGTTGGATGCCAATTATGAAAAGATGTTCAATGAATTCGATTATGCCATGGGGTCTAAAGAAATCATATTGGCACAATGGAAACACGAAACAAATACCCAATTCTCAAATACATGGATACAGGGATTGATCCCGAACGTCAACAATGATAAAATCAAAGAATTTGCAAATCCGCCGTTAGTTGATAACTTTGAAGGATGGCCAAGCACATTTCCCTCTTGCGATTTGATAGACGCCTACGAAGTTATAGACGAAGACGGGCAAGCCAAAGATTGGGATAAGACCTCTTATTATCAAAATTATATAACCAACGGCGGATATGTTTCAAATGCCATTTATAAGAACCGCGACAAACGTTTCTATGCCACCATTGTACAGGATTCTTCCAAATATTTCAACAGCATCGTCACTATGCGCGACAAAGGAAACCTGCACTGGAATAGCCGTGTAGGTGGTGACTGGGGAAGCGCCTTAACCGGATATCTGTACCGTAAAGGAGTTTATACAGATAAGAAGGTTTGGTATTCCGACCCTACTTACTACCATTATGTCATCATGCGTTTGGGACGTGCTTATCTAAACTATGCAGAAGTAATGCTGCGCCAAGGAAATATTCAAACAGCTATTGAATACATCAACAAAACACGTACTACTCACGGTGGATTACCTGCTTTATCAACATCTCTCAGCCTAGATGAAGCCTGGAAAGTCTACAAACGTGAGCGTCGCGTAGAATTGGTTCATGAAGGAGACCGATACTGGAGCCTATTGAGATGGGGAAAAGCCGATGGAAAAACTACGGTAGAAGAGCTTAACAAGACCCATCACTCCATCAGCATATCCGAAGACGGAAAGAGTTTCGAAATCATCCCCCTACCTTTCCGGACTTCTGAAAACGAACGTATATTCACCAAGAAAAGATATCTTTTCCCTGTGCCCGAAGGCGAAAGAGTAAACAATCCGGCTCTTGATCAAAATGAAGGCTGGTAAATAATAAGTAATCCATATTAAATAATTAAGAATATGAAAAGAATATATCAGATTTTAGTATTAGCAATACTTGTCATACTTAACACTTCCTGTTTAAAATCCGGTTTAGACGAACTGGAGACTTATAATCTAAACGATATTACCAATGTTCGTTTTGAATACAGATGGTGGAATGAATCCGAGCAAAGAATGCGTATAATTGAAATGAACGTAGACAAAAGTATAGACAAGGAAAATAAAAAAATATCTTGTACTATTACTGTACCAGAAGCTACCAAGACATTTACGTCTGATATCAGAAGTCAAGTATCCCTCAGTACATTGGCTATTAATGTAGATGCATCTACCGCTTCACGTATTTCTCCTGTAGGCAACGCACCGGTTATGGGAACTTTTCCCAGTGACTTTTCAGACAGAGAGTTTGTATACGAAGTGAAAGCCGGAAACGGTGACATTGCCAATTGGACAATTCAAATTATTGATTTTAAAAAATGACAAAAGCATTTTTTTGAATATCTTTTAAACTTGTTGTTATAAACAGGTATTAAAAAATTAATAAGCATAAAAAGATTCTTATCAGGAAACATCTGTAACAGGTTGTTCTTGAACACTCATAATATTCATTCATTTGGTGTTCAGAACGACCTGTTTTTCAAAACGACTTTTTATAAATTACATATCTATCATGAAAAAAGCAATTGTATTTACTGCATTGGCTTTCAGTGCAGCTACGCTTTCTGCGCAATATAATATTGACTTGAGCAGAGTCACTCCTCCTTCCATCGAATATCTGAAGATGGGAAATACAGGACCAAAAGGAAAAGAAATCCGTGTTAATAATCTGTATATGGATGAAGGTGGAATTCCACAACTTCCTGTTATGGGTGAATTCCATTACAGCCGAATGCATCCTAACTATTGGAAAGATGCCTTATTGAAGATGAAGGCATCGGGCATAAATATTGTAGCAACTTATTGCCTGTGGTCAGTGCATGAGGAGATGGAAGGAGAACTATCCTGGCAAGAGCATCTCAACCTACGACGTTTTATCCAACTCTGCAAAGAAGTAGGACTGAAAGTGCATCTGCGTATAGGGCCTTACTGTAATGCCGAAATAAAGAATGGCGGACTGCCGGACTGGATTATAGGCAACCCTAATTTCAGAACACGCTCCAACGATCCACTTTATCTGAACTATGTACGTCGTTGGTACGAAGCTATTTACAAGCAAGTGAAAGGACTTCTGTATAAAGACGGAGGCCCCATCATGGCCATTCAGCTGGAAAACGAATATGTTAGCCAAGGCATGATTATCTCTCATCTGATGAACTTGAAAAAAATGGCTGTGGAAATCGGTTTTGATGTTCCCCTCTACTCCATGACTCACTGGATGGACAGCGAATATCCCAAAGGAGAAATCGTTCCATATGCAGGATTCTACATTGAGGCACCGTGGATGACAAGCGGAAAAGAAGAAATGCCGACCTCGAACTTTGAGTTTTTCACATACAACCGTTTGTCCGACAATATCGGAACAGACATCATTAAAATAGAAGGTGATGTGGAATCATTAAACGGAGAAAACAATGATTCTCCATTCTTCACCTGCGAAATAGGAGTGGGAAGTACCACGTTCCGCCACCGTCGCGCTGTCGTACCGGAAGAATTGGCAGGAGAAATGATCAACTTGCGTTTGGGGTGCGGTGTCAATCTGATGGGATATTATATGTATGTGGGTGGCTCAAACCCTGTAGGGGAAAAAAGAACTTTCCAATCTTCCGGCCCTAGAATCAATTATGATTATCAAGCCCCTATTCGCGAATTCGGAACCTTGGGAACTGTCATGCAGGAAACAAAAAAATACAATTATTTCATGAACGATTTCGGTACTGCGCTGGCCCCGGCTGCTGCCTATCTGCCCACCAGCAACCAAAACCGTAACAACCTGCAATGGGCAGTCCGTCTGCATAACAACTCCGGTTATCTGTTTTGCTCCAACTATCTGTATCGAAACAGTAAAAAGGACTATAAGAATGTACAGTTCAAAGTTAAGTTAAAAGACGAAACGCTCCGCATTCCCAACCATAAAATAACCGTCAAGGACGGCACCTACTTCTTATGGCCATTCAATCAGAATATGGGCGGTGTACAATTGAAATATGCAACAGTACAGCCCATCTGTTCTCTGAAAGAAGGGAATACCCGCACCTTCTTCTTTTTTGAAGATGACCAAATAGGTGGAGAATATCTGCTGGAAAATAAAAACATACAAGATATAAAGGTGAACAACGGAGTGTGCAAAGCCGACAAAAACGGCTACTTCATCAACCAGCTTGTTCCGGGAACGGATTGCAGCATCGAAATCACACAGAAAGACGGTGCCAAAGTTCGTCTGGTTACACTGACCGAAGAAGAATCCGACCAACTATGGAAAGGAACAATCAGAGGCAAAGAGTTTGTTGCACTCACCGCCTCATCCTTGATTTATGATGAAGAAGGCATTACACTGATAGACAATAATCCCAATGCCGAAATCCAAATGTATCGCAACGGTCGGTTTATGCAAAAGCTCTTCCGTCAACCCGCCCACGACCTTCAGGCATCCGTCCGCCCGCTTCGCCCAATGGGATACGGTCAATGGATTCGTCCTGCCGGAGAAGAAAAAGAAGTAAAACGGAATTTTGCAATACATTCATTTGCCGGCGTAGAGCAGGCATGGATACGCTATGCTTCAGAAAGTAATCCGATATGCCTGCTGAACGGCAAAGAAGTTTCCTCTACAACATTGGGAGATTACCGTCGTGCAGATGTCTGCAAACTGATTCAGAACGGAGAGAACACCATTACTTTCCGCTTTCCGGATAGCACTCCCCAGCCGATAGTCGCAGAAATAGAAATACTGATGACCAACGGACAACGTTTTGTATGGCACACTGACGGAACTTGGACCGGAGCCTCCGACAAACAGCCGGTCATTGTAGTGAAGCACAAAGAGACACCGCATTCCTTCGCCCCCGAAGAACATCTTGCGCTCTACGAAGTTAATGCACCGGCACCGACTGCCGGCGAGGAAGAGACCCGAATGTACATCAACTACAAAGGCGACAAAGCCAATGCCTATCTGAACGGAAATTTAGTTGCAGATTCATTCTACGACGGTACTGACTGGATTCTCAGTCTGAGCCGGCTGAAAGGAACGATAGAAACTAATCCGTTGGTATTACGGATAGACGGGCTGAAATCGGCTGATGCCAACATTTACTTTGAAAAGAATGTAAATCCCGAGAAGTGTGTTACACCTACACTCGATGCTATAAAAGTGAAACAAGAATACCGCTTCCGTTTCAACCGATAAAAACAAAATAATGTACATTATCAAAGCACTCTGCACAGCAGAGCCATGTACTTATTCCATGCCTTCTCCCCCTTTTTGGGGGGGAGAAGGCATGGGTAATCACAAGGAAAGAGTTTCCGAAAAAAGTAACCGTGCCCCAAAGTAAACCTAGAAAAGTATAAATCCAGATAGTCATGAAAAAAACATTTCTCATATTAGTAACATTCTGCGCTGCCACACTCACTCTGCCGGCACAGAATGTCATTCGTCTGGCTCCCGAAAGAGGAGACATGACAAACAAAATACAAACAGCGATAGAAAAGGTAAAAAGCTATAATGGGAGACCGGTAATCATTGAACTTCAAAATGCTGATTATCATATCTATCGTGAAAGTTCATCACATCAACTTTATCACATATCCAACACTACCTCAGAACAAGAGAACCCGAACCAGACCAAACACATCGGACTTTGTCTCAAAAACCTCCAAAACCTGACCATTGATGGAAAAGGTGCCCGTATCATCACCCACGGAGAAATAACCGGCTTTGCCATAGACCAATGTAAGAATATCCAACTGAAAAACATGACCATCACCGCAGCCGACCCTACTGTGCCCGAACTGACCGTAACCGAAGTAGGTGAAAAACACATGAATGTCCGTATTCATCCGCAATCCAAGTATGTGATAGAAAACGGTCAATTTTCATTTATCGGCCATCACTGGAAATTGTCAAAAGGCATCGCCCAAATATATAATGCACAAGATGATATTACCTGGCGAAGCTGGTCTCCCCTCTCCGACCTGCAAAAAGCCATCGAACTGGAGCCCAATCTTCTTCGTTTCATATATAATCAGCCTCCACAAGCCAAAGTCGGAATGGTATTCCAAATGCGTGATGCCATTCGTGATGAAGTCTGCGGGCTTATCCAATACAGCAAAGACGTCACTCTGGAGAATATCCATTTCGCCTTTTTGGGCAACTTCGGACTAGTGGGACAGGTGTCCGAAAATCTAACTTACAGACATCTTACTTTTGAGCCGGAATTCGGGAGCGGACGCACTTGTGCCGGATTTGCCGATTTTATACAGATGTCCGGCTGCAAAGGCAAGATATTGATTGAGAACTCCCGCTTCTCGGGAGCGCATGACGACCCTATCAATATACACGGCACCCACCTGAGGATAACTGAGTTCCCAGCCCCCGACAAGATTGTGCTCAAATATATGCACCCCCAGACTTATGGTTTCCAATCCTTCTTTCAGGGAAATGAAATAGAATTTATCCACCCCAACACCTTATTGCCACTGGCTACTGCCAAAGTAAAGAAAGCTGAAATGAAAAATGAACGCGAAATAATTGTTACTTTGAACCGAACGATTCCACAGAATCTCAAAACCATTCCCAATCTGGTTGTAGAAAATGTCACTTATACTCCGGAAGTCATAGTCCGAAACAATTTCTTCTCCCGCATTCCGTCACGAGGACTCTTAGTAACTACCCGACGTAAAGTTCTGATAGAGAAGAACACTTTCTTCCGAATGCAGATGAGTGGCATCCTGATAGCAAACGATGCACGCAGTTGGTTTGAATCGGGCATGGTACGCGATATAACTATCCGGGACAATCATTTTATCGAATGCGGTACACCCGTTATTTTCATCGCCCCCGAAAACAATCGCAATGAAGGCTATGTACATCGAAACATTCATATTGACAACAACCGCTTTCAATTAAAAGGAACCGATGCCATTCATGCCAAATCGGTGGACGGACTACATATCACCAACAACTTATTCCTTACTCCAAACAACGCCGGCATTGAGAAATTAATCAAAATGCAGGAATGTAATGATACAATCATAAAAGGCAACATTGTCCATGAAACCGATTATTAACCGAATCCACAGAGAACAGACAGCACTCACCATATCATAGATATGTAAAGAATCTGTAAACATACATTTGGACGTTTACAGATTCTTCACCGATATTCAGAGCCACAGAAAGTTTCAGGAAAGTTTGCTCATAAACTTCTCCCTATCTACAATATAGCGCACATGCATTCCCTCGCCAATCACCCCTTTACTGTCCTTGGCATGCACTTCAAAGGTCAGTTTTCTGCCTTCCACTTCCTTCAATACGGCAGTTGCCGAAACCGTATCTCCCATGGCCGAAGGCTTGATATGAGTCGTGTTCATCATCGCACCTACAGTAGTGGCACCTTCAGGTAATTCTCCTACTACGGCATTCATTGCCGCATTTTCCATCAATGCTACCATAGCCGGCGTAGCAAAAACCTCCAGATCTCCGCTGCCCATTGTGGCAGCTATGTTTTCTTCCGACACTGTGACGGTCGAAGTATAAGTCAATCCTGTTTCCATAAATTCTATTCTTATTATATTCAAATGCAAAGGTATTCATTTTTCTTCTATCAACAGGCTATGTTCCTCAACCAATTTGTTTATGCTATCGTTAGAAAAAGAGCATTACTCTCACTTTTTTTTCAAAATATGTCACTCTTTGTACGTTCCACCACTTTATAATATACACCATTCTTAGTGCGATGAGTCAAAATGCCCAACTTACTCAGAAAACGTCCGAACAAATTCATTTTACCCGATGGCAATTTGATGCCGCTTTTCTTCTGCAAGAACTGAAAAATCTCCACTGCCAACATCCATTCTCCTTCCGACTCATCATCGGCGCCACGAAAATATTGGTAATACAACTGTTCCTGAAGAGGCTGTTGCTGAAATTCACGATTACTTTCCGTCTGTAGCACACCCTCTTCGCGAGTAAACCAATAACGCTCCCCACTATCCAACGCGGCTACTGCCTGAGCATAAAGTTGCCGATAATCTATCGGCTGCGAATTATCTATTTCCGAAACATGCACACAGATAAAACGACGACTGCCACTAGGATCATTCAACAAATCTTCGTGATTGCTGGTGGCAATGAACGAAGCATAGCGACGCACTTTCTCTATATAAGCACTGTTGGGACGGCGCACATTGACCGAAGGCTTCTGCAACAAATGCTTCAGGAATCCCTGGTGACGGACACTGATTTGATCGAACTCATCCAGATTAATCAACGCAAAACGATTCAGATAGAGCATGGCATGGCGTTTTTCGCTGAAATCCAAATCATCCGTATAATAGAGATGCAGTTCCGGAGGAAGAATCTCTGTGCAAAAAGTAGATTTATCAATACCTTGCGGGCCCACCAGCAATGGTGAGGTGCTGTTGGCATGTTTCGTGTCGCGCTCCTGCCAATACGCCACCATTCCCAAAAACCACCGGTAAAACAAGTCCTGCCAATGCGGATTGTCACATTTCACACGCCCTGCCAACTCACGGATATAGTCATGCCCGTCCCAATGGGGAAGATTTTGCAGAAAATCATCTATCGGTGAAAAGTTCTTCACTCTATCGGAGTTGATATAACGACGCACATCCCTATCCCACAATTGCAATCCTTCAAGCTGAGCATTCAGTGCTATACTGTTGTAAACCAAATCGGTAACAGGTCTGAACTGAAAACAGAATGTTCCCTGTTCACGATGTTCCACTACTCCCGTCATCACATTTCTCCGAAACTCATAACGACGGTTCATAAACTCATTCACTTTCAACGCCTGTAATTGTTCGGGCTTACACAATGCCTTTTCATTGAATCCTGTCTTCAACTGATACGTATGATGCAAAGTCTCCCTTATTTCAACTTCCGACAAGACGGTATCCCAATACAGCATCGTCCACTTCACGGCATCCTCTTCGGAAATGCCGGCATAGAAACAGCCTTCTCCCAGCAAATGAAGCAACGGTTTGAAATCCAGTTTCAAATCAATGTTTCCATACTTCTCTATCGCACGCCCCAAAGCGAGCTCAAACTGAACAGAAACGTAACGTTGCTTCTCATACCAAGATTTTCCGACACTCTCCGCAGGGGTCAATTTATGAAAATTCTCTTGATATCCCGTTTCCACCGGCATTTGGGTAGGTTGTTCAAGATGAATGGCAAGTGCCTGAGAGTTATAATACGTTTCAGGGTCATAACTCAGGCGGCAACTTTGGGTGAGATGAGGTTCCTTCAGTTCGATGGGATAAGACAATCTGGGTTCGTAAGTCTTGATGGCATGACGAAAAGCATGCGCATGAAACAACGCCGCTTCCGTTTCCGTTTGCGGCAGAGTTCCATCGGGACGGGTATAAGGAACTACAAATTTCACACTTCGCCCGCTTGCCCCCACAAAAGCCCACAATGTTTGGGGATAGGCAGCTATTTGGGCACGCAGTTCACGTGCCTCTTCCAATCCTTTCAAATGATTGATTTCCAGCAGGACACAACCGGTATACTCTTTTAAGAGCAACCGTTCTCCATCCATTTTGAATATTCCTGCAAAAATCAGCCGAGGGATTCGCTGTATAAATTTATAAGACTTATCGGGTATTGCCGACTGTAATTTTTCACGAACTTTCTCAATCAGTGTTTGTGTATTACCGGCTGTAAGAAGAGAGAGTATACTTTCGTCATCCAGTTTCCGATGTGTAGTTTTACTTCCCCTACATCCTAATTTTGTTATATTCATCCATTATTTTATTAGTTATTGTAAAAGTAATGCTTTTCTTACACAAAAACAAGTATACGCCCATTTATCATTAAAATAATATTACCTTTCTTCTATTTGTTTTTCCGATAGTTTTTGATTACCTTTATACACTTTAAACTTAGAATAAAAACAATATGCAAACAAAAGAATTCGATTACGATTCAGTTCCCCAAGGCTTCGCCCATTGTCTGAATGAGCAGTGTCCGCAATCCGCTGACTGCCTGCGCCGTAAAGCGGCTCTTCATATCCCGACAGACTGCCAGTTTATCAAAATAGTGAACCCTACCTACACTCCTGAAATGAATGCGAAATGCCCATATTACCGTTCGGGAGAAACAGTTCGATTCGCCTGCGGAGTGGCGCATCTGTACGATAACCTTCCACACAATGCAGCTGTTGCCATCAAACGGAGTTTATTGTATTATTTCGGCAGAAGCGGCTATTATCGTTTTTATCGCAAAGAATCCCTTCTTAACCCGAAAGATCAGGCATTTGTCCGCCAGACATTCCGCAGATACGGCATAACATCCGAACCGGCTTATGATGGCTTCGTGGATAAATACGCTTGGTGGTAATGAAAAAGACATCTCCTTTCGGCAGCAGTGAAATATGCAATTATTCGAATCAATGTGTTTCCCGAATGATACAGATTGTTTCTGCCTATTGAACAACCTGTTTCCGCCTATTGCACACATTGTTCTTTGCTCCGGAACAAAGTGTTTCAACCGCATGAAACACATCGCAGGAAAGTATGTAACTGAAGGAAGTAAAGAAAGAATGTATCAACTTGTATAGAAGGAAATGCACAAAAGATACAGAGTCAGGTAAAAGTGAGAGCATTGTTCTCACTTTTTGGTTTATGTCTCATCCCCATCTCTCACCCCTGAAAGTCTTTATTCATCGATGTTTCAGATATATTGATGAGAGTATGAGAGCAAAAATCAAAATTCATTCTATTTTGGAGAAAGGCGATTTTACAGACGATCCTCTCACTATCAAACGGGTAGGAACCACTACCTTCTTCGGGCTTTGATTTTTTTGCAAATGTTGCAGAAGTAAATTACATGATGCCACACCCATCTCATAAGTTTGGTGGGTAATGGCAGTCAGCGCCGGTTCCACATAATTGGAATGTAACTCATCGGTATATCCAATTAATGCCACATCTTGCGGAATGCGCAGTCCTTGCTCTTTTATTTCTTTCATCGCAGCAAAAGCCAACGTATCATTCATGGCAAGAATGGCTTCGGGAGGACAGGACAACGCCAGCAACTTCCGAGTAGCTTCACGTCCCTCTTCATAAGTCATTTTTTCACAAACAATCAATTCCCTCTCAATGGGAATCTGATATTGCCTCAACGCATCCAAATATCCATGTTTTCTTTGTTTTACTATATCCAGATGATTGGCTCCTCCAATAAAGCCTATCCGCTTCGCCCCATAATGCAAGAAATGTTCGGTGGCTGCCTTACCCGACTCTGCATTGTCGGCAACTACGCAAGAACAGCGACCGTGCAAACATACCCGGTCAAAGAATACCAAGGGTACACGCTGCATAATCAGTGATTCAAAGTGAGCATAGTCCGTTGTCTCTTGTGAAATACAGGCAATAATCCCTTCCACACGGATATTCATCAGATCTTCCACACATTGCTTTTCCAATTCATATTGTTCATAAGAAGACGTTATTATAACAGAATAATGATTTTTACGTGCCACATCACTAATGCCACTGATAATGGAAGAATAAAAATGAGTCACAATATCCGGTACAATAATCCCAATAATACGCGGATTGTTCTTGAGCAGACTTATTGCAAAAGGATTGGGGCGATAATTCCACTCTCCGGCCAATTTCTTTACTCGCTCACGCATCTCTTCCCCTACCTCGGGACTATCTTTCAAGGCACGTGAAACAGTAGATACAGAAACACCCAACTCTTCTGCCAAATCTTTTAAGGACACATGCTTTTTATTATTCATATCCATCCAAACTTTTCACAAAGGTAGCTATAAGTACTATTAACGCAAAGGTTTGCGTACTTTTTCTCAAAAGATCCCCCTGCACCTTACCTATATATTACTTTACTTTGAAGCCACAAACAGATTAAATAGCATTTTAAACCAATGAAATACAATGAAATCGGAAAAACCGGAATGTACGTTTCAAATCTTAGTTTCGGTGCATCTTCTTTAGGAGGAGTTTTCCACGAAGCCGATGAAGCAAGAAGTATGGAAGCTGTATTTGCCGCAGTGGAGAATGGAATAAATTTTATCGATGTGTCTCCTTATTACGGCCATTATAAAGCAGAAACAGTATTGGGAAAGGCACTGAAAGAAATTCCGCGTAACAAGTATTACTTGTCTACCAAAGTAGGACGCTACGGTGAAAACGGGGTTAACATCTGGAATTATTCGGGGAAATGTGCCACTGAAAGCGTCTATAAAAGTATGGAAAGATTGAATGTCGATTATATCGATCTTATCAATGTACATGATATTGAATTTGCCGACTTGCATCAAGTTATCCATGAAACGTTGCCGGCATTAGTTGAGCTGAGAAACAAAGGAATCGTGAAACATGTAGGCATCACCGATTTGCAACTGGAAAACCTGAAATGGGTAGTAGAGCATTCAGCCTCCGGCACGGTGGAAAGTATATTGAATTTCTGCCATTATTCTCTGAATGATGAAAAACTGAACGATTACTTAGACTATTTCGAATCGAAAAATATCGGAATCATCAATGCTTCTCCCCTTTCAATGGGATTACTTTCACAACGTGGCGTTCCCGAATGGCATCCGGCTCCGGAAGCATTGGTCAAGGCATGTCAAAAGGCTGTGCAACATTGTATGTCCAAAAATTACCCGATTGAAAAACTGGCAATCCAGTACTCCACCGGCAACCCGCGTATCGCCACTACCTTGTTCAGTTCCGCCAATCCTGACAATGTATTGAAAAACATCGCTTATGCCGAAGAACCTGCCGACCGGAATTTGGTGAGAGAAGTACAAGAGATTATCGGCAAACAAATGCGTGTCAGCTGGGCTAATTCATAACAAAGCGCATAACGTTGTTTAGAAAGACAGAAAAGCCGCTGTATGACTGAAATATAAATAAAAATTAATTAACCAATGAATGAAAGAATAAGAAGAATAACAAGTATAGCCATAGTCGCATGTGCCACTGCACTCTCGGCATCGGCTCAAATCACCGACAGACCACGCCCCGCCGAATGGGATAAATTAATACCGGGCGGGAAATATGTAGACCGTTTTGAGGCCATGCAAGGCAATAAGCTATCCGATAAGGTGTGGGGAGCTCAAGAAGTACTTCCACGGTTTGTTGACAATGGAATAGAACATCCGGATATTTCTTTTTGGGGTGGAAATATTCTGAAAGGAAAAGAGGGAAAATATCACCTTTTCGTATGCGGATGGCCGGAAAATGCAGAAAAAGGGCACATGGAATGGCCTAACTCTACCGTTTATCATGCTGTGAGCAAACAACTCCACGGACCGTATACCATACAGGATACCGTAGGAAAAGGCCATAATCCCGAAGCATTCACTTTAACAGACGGTCGTATTGTGGTTTATGTCATCAATGGTTACTACATAGCCAACAGTATGAATGGTCCATGGGAATTCAAACAGTTCGATTTCAACCCGCGCGACAGAAAGATTATAGAAGGGTTGTCCAACCTGACCTTTGCCCGCCGGCAAGACGGCTCCCGCCTGATGATATGCCGTGGTGGTGGCGTATGGATAAGCCGTACCGGTACTTCTCCTTATAACCAGATAACCGAAAAGCGTGCCTACCCCGATGTGGAAGGCGAATTTGAAGATCCGGTAGTATGGCGTGACTCACTGCAATACCACCTGATAGTGAATGATTGGCTGGGAAGAATCGCCTTTTACCAACGTTCTCCGGATGGAGTTCATTGGGTTACGGAACAAGGTGAAGCGTATGTACCCGGCATCTCCCGACACAAAGACGGAAAAGTGGAAAACTGGTTTAAATATGAGCGCGCCAAAGTATATCAGGACAAGGAAGGACGTCCCATACAAATGAACTTTGCCGTGATAGACACCATCAAATGGGAAGACCATGGAAATGACCGCCACAGTTCAAAAAACATCTGTATTCCACTGAAAAAAGACTTGCTTCTATCTGTTCTCAATACAGTTCCCATCGATGCTTCCACTCCGACTATCGAAGTAAGGATAGCCGCAGAAAAAGGATTCAATCCGTCCAGACAATTGGATATCCCTTCTTTGCGTTTCGGCTCTTTCAATGAGGTGAACTTCGGTCGGGGATGCAAACCTTTGAGTTGGAAAAAGGAAGGAAAAGATTTAATTGTCACTTTCGAGGGAAAAGGGAGCGGTATTACTGCCGAAGAGTTCGCACCTAAATTAATAGGCAAGGATAAGAAAGGCGAATTTGTCATCGGTTACGCCCATCTGCCTTATATCAATTATAAACCGGCTATCCTCTCTGCTTTACGGCCCCGGTATGACGAGGCAAACAAGCAATGGAAGGTGGAAGTGCAAAACTTCGGGCTTTCTGCTTCGGAAGAAACAACATTAAAGATAACTTCCAACGGACTGACCGTGGCAGAAACCTTGTTGCCGAAATTAAAACCTTACGAAACCAAGACAGTCTCTATAAAAGGCGAGAACCGACTGGAAGACCAACGATTAGTGAGCGTCAAATTCTATCGAAACGGCAACGAAACAGCCGTGAATAAATTTTAGGTTTTCAACAGGTATCCATTATATTGAATATAACAACTTATATATCCCATAGCCTGGGTTGTGTCAAAATGTGGATAATACTGTCGCTTAGTTTGTAGGGGCGAGGTTCGCTCGCCCGAAAACAGTTTGCTTTGTGTATTCGGGCAGGTAAACCCTGCCCCTACAGCTGACGATGGGATAACCCGGTTTGGGTTTGACACACTCCCGATATGATACCTGTTTATTCTATCGACAGAAAGATGCCGGACTGTCCTTGCGGGTCATACAGTATATATTTCCCCTTACCCACAGCATAGGACAATTTTAAAGTTCCGTTGACACTGACCACCGACTCTTGCGGATGTACTCCATTAGTCACCAGGTCTTCATAAGTAAATACATTACAGAATCCTTTTCCTTTCACTTTCATAAGAACCAGTTTGAGCAGGATAGGTCTATAAGCGGAAGATTCATTCTGTTTTTCCACAATCAGCATACCACCGATGGAATCGGCCGACAAAACAGTGGCCCGGGAAGCTGTATCTACTATCAACAACCCTTCCTGTTTTTCAATAACAGCCTTTGCCGATTCTTTCCGGTTTACCAGTATTTCACCTTTACCGACTATTACATCCGTCAAAGGTTTATAATCCGGATTCGCTTTTTTTCTTGTTTCCGTGACAGCAATGCTGTTCCTGCGCAAAATATCTCCCCGCTCATTCTGAATCAATAAATAGCCGGGCTCCTTTTCTCCCCCATAGTTCTGCTCTACAATGATACCGGTATCTTCATCCTTCTTTATGCAAACCACGTCCAACAATGGACTTTGCTCGAACAACGACTGATTAGGGTTCAATTTCTTTTTCTGCTGAAAAGCAATCTGTCCGGTATTGATAACTTCCACTATTCCATCATTCTTCAGCAAGCGGATTCTCTCTCCCGGTATTTGTTCGATGATTTGTCCTTCATACTTCTCGCCCGTACGCAATGCCACCACATCAATCAACCCGGTCAAATCGGTCGTGGCCCTGGGAGCACGTTTGATAGCCTGTATATCTTTCCAATCCAGATAATAGGAATTAGGAGTAAAATCAAGATATTTGATGACTTCTCCTTTTTCCAGTATACGCACTTTGCGGGGAACAACGTTCCAGTTTGAATAAAGCGGGGTATTCGTTTCCCGGACGACGGCAGAATCGAGGACTACTGTATCATTCTCTGCTGTTTCTACCAAAATGATGTCAGTCATTTGCAGAAACTTACTACCTCTGACAGTCTTTACCAGCAATGGGTTATCTCCTACCCAAGCTTTCCACGGGTCGGACAGTGTTTCTATCTCGATATCATACTCCAACACAGACTTCACCTGTTTCACCGGAATATAAACCGTTGCCTTTTCTGCAAAAAAGATAATATCTTTTCCCGGATGCTGAACAGAAATATAACCTTCGAGCACAGAGCCGTTTTTCAGCACAACCGTCTCATAAGGTTCGGCACCGGCAGTTAAAACCAGCAGGTTTAATAATAGTATCCAACAAAATTTCTTAGTTTTCATCATTTTATCCTTTAAAAATTGACAAAGAAAGGTTCTACAGTTATACTTTTGCTCACTTTATTCATATCAGGAACAGTAACCGTCACAACGCGTTTCTCTTCTTTTATAATTTTAGTAAAGGTAGCATAAATCTTTTTGCTCTGTCCGGCATCCAGACTCACCTTTTCTTTCTTCGTTATTAGTTGATTGCCCGTTATAACAGCCTCAAATTCTACCGCTTCCCCCGTTTGATTTGTCAGGGTGACTACAACCGAAGCAACATCATCTGCATTCGCCTTCACCTTTGAAGGAGCAATGGCAATACCGATTCCGGTATCATTGCCTGCAACATTTGAAACATTTTTTATCATGCTGCTATTCCAAAGCTGCAAGTTTTCTCCTTCAAGCAAAAGATTACGAGTCTCTTTTTTAGGCAAAACCAGCGAAAAGATGCGAGTGCTTTTCGCATTCCCAGGCTGGCTGAGATTCACTTTCTCACCACGGTCATTGGAGCAAAAAAGTTCCAGTTCCGCTTCCTGCCAGGCCTGGGGCACTGTCACCACATAATCCACAGATTCCATTCCGGCATCCACCGACTTTAACGAGCCTACGGAAGAACGGCATTGGAAATATCCCGGATAAAGTTTCAGCAAACCATATTTATTATCCTTAGAAGCAATGGCATATCCTCTGCTGAAGGGTTGCGCATCGTCAAATTGTGCCGGCAATACGATAGCGCTTCCCTGTTTATAACCATACAAATCATCTTCCGAATAAACAGTCGGACCATCATATACTATCCTGGATTTAGTTCCCTTTGCCGATTTATCCGCATGCTGTCCAATGGCATAATACTCATCAAACGACAAGACAATATTATTGTCTATCTTAAGCAATTGCCCTGAAGTATTGATAACACAATAACGATTGTCTTTTGTTATCACCAACGCTTCTCCATTCTTAAATGTCGTCCCTGTATATATATCACCTATATCGGATTGCAGCACCAGATTTTGTCCGTTTTCGTTTACATAAAAAACTTTATCCTTGTTTTTTGCATTCAGTAACCCGCTGACAGCATTAAGCCCTACAGAAAAAAGATTTTTTCCTTTGCAAACAGAAGCCCAACCTTCAGAAAACGGGTGTGCCACACTGTATGCAAAATCCAGTATCACCCGGCCATTAGGCCCAATATATCCAAATCTTCCCTTTTTATTGCAGACCGGCAATTTGCCTTCAGAAAAGAAAGTATAGTTTCCCACATACCAGTCCTCGGATATTTGCGAGGTAGTCTTATCCTTATGCAAAATACTCACCAACTTGTTCTTACCATCTACAAAACGTAATACCAATGAGCAGTCTTCAACCATATTCGTAATGGAATCGGCATACACACCGACTATTATTTTACCGTCTTTGTCCACAACTCCCACTTGTTTCCCTATTTTCACCTTGTACATGTCTTCGCCATACGGAGTGATAGATGAATACTGAGGAGCTATCGCCCACTTAGCCGTTTGAGCATTCATCCCAAACGGAATGAATGCCCAAATCATTAACAGCCGGCAGGCATACACCATTACTTTATTCATAGGCCCACCTCCTCTTCATACATTTCTTTCAGATATCTGGCCTGACATGCCAAGCCCAAAGTAGAGCCCATCTTCCAGCCTCCCCAAAGAACACCTACCAATTCGCCATGCTTATTGAAAATAGGTGACCCGCTGGCTCCGCCGACTGCTTCTCCCTGGAATTCAAAATCATATCTTCCAGGCACTTTGCTGCACATTGTTTCCCGAATATCCGGTTCGAGTGAATGATTTGTCTTCTCCACTGCACGATACGCACCTGCCGGATAACCGATGGTATACAATTTTTCTTCCAGCGGTTTCAGCTTTTCTGTATTAAATTGTTTTACATCGAAAATATATTCGATGTCGGATGGAGTTTTCTTTTTGTTCAACTGCAAGATAGCAATGTCCTTTTCATCCGTTTCAGAAGCCTTTACAACATAGCATCTCTCAAAGTCATCATAATGGGTATAGTTTTGTCCGGGATAGCCAACCGATATATAATCGGACGCACCGGATATGGTATACTTCGTTTGTCTTACTCTGTTAATCAAAGCATTGAGTGATTTCACCCTTTGTCTGGGACTTTCTCCCAACGCTTTTTCTATCAAAACATTACCGACAGGACTCGACGCCAGAAGTGTCAAATCGCTGTCTGTCCTTACTTCTTTTGTCGGGATCAGCTCTTCCAAAAACTCCTCTATAGCTTGTCTCAACATATCTTCTGTTTCAGGATTCATATAAGCCTTGTCCCAAGGATAGGCAACATGTCTGTTAGTTCCCATACGTCCTTCGCGGTCAATAAAAAATGCCGTTGCCGTATAACTGAACTTATTATATCCTTTAGGTATATTATCGGAACCGACAACCCGAGCATGCTTGCCGTCCGTTGAACAAAGAACTGTGTAAGGCCGACTGCCCAACAGAACATCATCAAATGTAACAGTGTAATAATAGTTAGCCATTACCCAAACAACAGCCGGTCTGAATTTGGTAGGATCGACAGTCTTACGCCCCAATATCCACACTGCCCCCAAAAGAACCGCAGCAGCCACACCGACAGCGGCTACCCATTTAATCCATGGATAAGGTGTAGGGAAAGGCAATTGCTCGGTTACATCCACATCCCCACAAAGTACAATATCTCCCTTTTTCACCCGAATTTCTTTACCCGGTTGTATCTTTACACCATTCACTTTAGTGCCATTTTTACTTCCCAAATCCGTCAGATAACACTTTCCGTCTTTTGCCACCTTGAACGTAGCATGAAAACGGCTGACAAAGGCACCGGAAATAACCAGGTCGTTCCGAAAGTTCGTACCGATATTAAGAATCGATTTATATTTACTGGTATTTTCCAAAGCAGGAACCCGGCTCCATTGCAATTCAACATCGGCAAATTTCACATAATCCCCCCGTTGAATGGTAACTTCCTTGTTGGGAGTAATTTTCTTGCCGCCCACAAAGGTTCCGTTTGTACTGTTTTTGTCTTCCAAAATGATTTCGCCACTATCCAACAATAGAATTTCCGCATGATGGCTACTCACAAATTCGCTATTCAATACAATATTCGAGGAAGACGAACTTCCAATTTTTAGTAGTTTCATTGTATATTGTTTTTTTATTAGTATTAGTATATAATAGGTACAGCCTGTTCTTTCTTGGATGCAGAATCGTTCTCTTTTTTATCTCCGTTTTTCTTATTCTCCTCTTTCTTGTCCTTTGTTTTTTTCTTTGGGAAGAAACAGCTTGATACCTCATTCTTCTCTTTCTTTTCAGAGAGAGAATCCTGCTTCTTCTTCACCTCCGCCTGTGGTGCCACCTCCTTTTCCGGAAGCACCTTCTCCTCCTGCTGACATTCAATAATCGGAAACCGGGGAGTATCATCCTTCATATCCTGTATAACAACAATGGCTGTAATGATTACCGCCAGACCTATTACCGCCATAATGCCATATCTGTAATATCTTTGAACATCAGGTATCTGATTCCAATCCAATTGGCGCACGTGTGCAAAAGAAACCACATCTTTACGGGTGACAGGGTATGCCGTATCCGATTTCAATTTAACACCATTGACAAATGTTCCATTTTGCCCCATACTAATAATCTCCATCTTTCCGGTCGCATGGATTTTCAAAATAGCATGGCGGCGACTGACTGTACTATCCGACAAAACGATATTACAGCTTTCATCACGACCAATAGTTAATATCTTCATACTCATTAATTTTATAACTATTTTATTTTATCTCTAATCTCTTTTACCCGATTAATAATGGAGTCATAATGACTTTGCGCCCTGCTGCTGTTTTCTTTAGCTATATTCTGTTTCAAAAGAAGCAAAATACCATATTCGCGTCCGTTCTTCTCTTTGCCATTAAACTCGTTTTCAGAGATGCCATATTTCTTTTTCAATTCAGGCTCCAATTTTTGAACCATTGCCACCGTTTCCTTCAATTTTTGTTCTTTTTCCTTCCCTTCAGAAACATCACGTAACTCCTGTAAATTATTAATAATGTCATCCAACCGTTCTATGATGTCATACTGATTGATTATAACCTCCATATATTCTTTCGCTTTACCCGGATTATTGGTTATGATCTGTGACAACGAATCTATAGTCCTCTTTTGTTCTTGTTCCGACTTTCTCAGCTTTTCATCAAACTCTGCCTGAAGTTTTTCGCTCCATACCTTTTGCAAAGCTTCTATATCCAACTCTTCACTCTTGGAGGAAGCCGCCGCTTGACCCGGCAAATAAAAGCCCTGAATGATGTTGCCTGCTATACTGACACAACAGATAAATATCAAGGCAAATAATATATTCCTTATTTTTGTACTCATCTTTTCTTTTAATATTGAATTAGAATTTGTTTCAATTAATGCTACGGTCAGATTATCATGCTTGCCGCCATTTGTGATTCCCTCTTCATCCACACGAATCACAATACTTTCGACAGCTCCTCCCAAAGAAGAAGTACCCGCCACAATATCAATCAACTTCCGTTCCGGAAACATTCCCCATATTCCATCTGTACACAGCATAAAACGGTCTCCCTTTTCATAAGGCAGCTCTACGATATCCGCTTCAATGTCACTGTTAGCACCCAAGGCCTTAGTAATCATGTTTGACTGCTCCGACAAACGTGCCTGCTCCTCATTAATAGTACCGTTCCTGACCATCTCGAAAACCATTGAATGGTCAAATGTGCGAAACTTCTTATGTCCCCTGCGAAATTGGTATATCCTACTGTCTCCGACATAAGCGGCAATGGCCGAATACTCATTAATCAGCAAAGCGGTAACCGTAGTCCCCATGCCGCGTAATGCAGGTTTCTTCTGTATCTCTGAAATCAATGCCTGATTCGCCATTTTTATGGCTTGTTGAAGAACTGTCAGAGGAGAATCCGAAAGCTTGCCGGAACGTACTGTCTGAATAATTACATCAGTAGCAGTAGACGAAGCAGCCTTGCCCGAAGGTCCCCCTCCCATCCCATCGCACACAACAACCAATAATCCTAATGGAGTATCAGCATATCCGCATGTATCCTGATTTTCGGCCCTGCCACCTTGCCTGGAATCGACAAAACCGACAGCAATAGGTAATTGTGTATTTATTGGTATCATAAGGCAAACATTAATAATATAATAATTATTCCAACCAGACAACCCACACCGACCATGACCAACCATGTCGGTACCACCGGTGAAGGAGGAGCACTTAAAGCCTTTTGTAACGCCATCTTAAACTCTCCCGATGATTGGAAACGTTCGTTTTGCTGTTTTTCTGTCGCTTTGCGAAGCACATCCACAACCGCTTTCGGTACTCCCTGTATATCCGGCAATACTTCCATTCGCTGCCTTTGTATAGTCTCCTCCCTTGTAGAAGAATCAAAAGGATTATAACCGGCCAACAACTCATACAGTGTTACTCCCAATTCATAGATATCCGTTGTTTTATCTACTGTCAATTGGACCTGTCCGGGTTCTATGATTTGTTCGGGAGCAGCATATTTGGGAGTACCTATCAAACCCGGAGACGTCATACTGACAGAATCAGGTGTATAAGCAATGCCCAAATCCATTAATCTGATATTAGAACCATGCTCTATCATAATGTTAGCCGGTTTTATATCCATGTGAACAATTCCTTTCTGATGAAGATAATCCAAAGCATCCATCACAGGATAAAGGCTTTCGCAGATTCGCTTGACCGCATCTTTCCTATTCCGCAAATGAGTATTAACATGCTCGTCCAATGTTATTCCCTGCACCAGTCTGCTCACAATAAATATCGGGCCATTATATGGATTTAGCTCGCAATAGCCTATCATCTCTACCAAGTTACGATGCCGAAAAAGCAATGATGCTTCTAATTTGGCTCTTTCACGAATGCTTGGTACATTGGCATATTTATCCACCACGCGCTTAATTGCCACTCTCTCCTGAGTCTGACAAGACCGTCCCAAATAAACAGTGCCCATAGCACCGGCGCCCAAGGGTGGCTCTGTCTGGTTATAAAAGAACCATTCACCGTTTACGCATAAATAGATTTCATCACCTTTTTGTACTATATTTCTATAATTAGGTTTCATTGGAGTGCTTCTATTCTTCTGGAACATTTACTTATATATTCATTATCATTCGCTTGCGTGGCAAATGTCAATCCTCGTTTGAAATACTCTAAAGCCTTCGGCAAGTCCCGACTATCGGCTTTACCTGTACGTATTTCACCGGCTAAGAAATCACAGCCCAATTCATACAAGGCTTTATAATAGGTTGAATCTGTTTTGACAATTCTACTCATCATCTGATGTGCATCCTTACCGTCTTTCTTCAATGTCTCCGATAAATAGTTCTTTATTTGTTGAATAGAATCAGACGAATCTTCTCCCGGATAGTGCAAACGCGCTACCAAATAAGCTGCATCCAAAGAAGAACGATATCCTTTTTGAGCTACTTTCTCCAATAAATTCAAGCCATCGACAGCTTTACCCGAATCACTCAACAATGTAAAAGCTTCCAGTGTAAGCTGACCGGCAGTCTTTACCATCACAGTATGCCCTGATATAGAATCTGTCACCCTTTGTCCCGATGGAACCGAAGAGTCCAAAATCGTATTATTCATTTCAGCTTCCCATGCCGCAATCCGTTTCTCAGTTTCTATCCTTTCAAGCTCCGCTTGCTGTTTTTCTTTATTATCGGCTATAATTTTCCAAGTAATGCTTCCACCTATCAGCACAACTACAATGAACACTGCAGCCCATACATTCTTTTGTCCCATCTTGCCCACAATTGCCTGAACAGTCTCTATAATATTCCCGAACTTTTCCTGTTCCGTTGCCGAAGGCATGGAAATCTTACTTATTTGCTCTACTGCTACTCTAAACTCTGCTGCCGATTGATACCGGTCTTTCTGCTTCTTGGCTGTAGCTTTGGCTATAATTTTTCGAATCTCTTTCTGTGGCACTTGCTGCAAAGGCATTTTGTGATGCAACTGCATTTCCAGAACTTCATGAGTGGCCCCCTCAAATGGTACATGTCCCACAATAAACTGAAACAGCATTATCCCAATGGCATAAATATCTGTCGTTTCATTTTGGTGCACCACATCGCCAACAACCAATTCAGGAGAAGCGTATGTTGCTTTTCCCATAAATTGTCCGGCGGTAGTCAGTTGCTGGTCTTGTGTAGTCAGTGTAGAAAGCTGTTTAGCAATACCATAATCAATAATCTTTATTTTCCGATCAGAGGTAATCATAATATTACTCGGATCAAGGTCACGATGGATATATCCTTTGTCGTGTAAAGCCATAATCCCCGACAATATATTTTTGATAACAAGCAGCGCAAAGCCACAACGATCCGTCACATATTGATTATACAGCTCTTGTGCAAAAGGAATATCCACTCCATTATTGTCTGTCGTTTTTCCTTTTAATAAATCACACAAGACTACTCCGTGCAACAGTTCACTTACCACATGATAATGCTGATGGACAACGGTTGGAGAAACTACTTCATCTATCTGGATAAAACCAAACATTTCCACCAGATTCTCATTATGAATCTGAATGGAAGCTTCTCTCCGTGCTCTTTCGATGACGTGTGCAGGCAAATCGTCAAACAAAAATTTGATTGCTACATCCACACATACACCGGTCTTTTCTTGAATCCGCTTACCACGATACACCGAACCCATTCCTCCCACACCAAGGGGCTGGCTATCCGTATCTACCTCATAACGAATGTGGTTTTTCTTTTCATTTATACTTTGTATGCAAATAATAGACATATCTTTTCCTTCATTTAAATTTAAAAGGTCTGCAACTGTTACATAAACTTAGTTCCTCCCGGCTCTGTACCTTGAACTCCGTCCATTGCTACTGTTCCATTATTCATCGGACGATTATTATGGTCATAGGGATTAAAGCTGCCACCTGTACCTTTAGGCGCAGCAAAAGGAAAATCCACATCCTCTTCCTCTTCTATAGGTATAAAGTTTTCCGATACAGTCAATCCCAAGGCTTGCGTGTCAATCAAAATCAGAAGCAATCGATAATTAAGACCGATTGTAATCAAATCATTATTAAAACACTCATGGGCACTGTAATCCAGTTCCTCTTCATTTACGAATATGCCATTTTTGGAACCTATATCCTTAATCGAAGCCAGTATCTTATGTGTAGTTTTCATCTGCTTGATATTCAGTTCCGCATGAATATCCGATACAGTACCTTCCTTCAAACATATATCACAATTACCGGAACGCCCGATTTTATTTGAGCCGATATGAAGAGGCCAATATTCACCGATACCCTGGCGGGATATAGAATACAAAAATCCGACTACCGGAGCTCCCCCTTTGGCACTCGATTCGTGCCGGCCAACATTGGGAGCCACCTCTTCCATTCCCGGAACCATTGTTCCGCGACTTCCCATGTCAGGAGTTGTAGTTCTCGAATACATATTGTTCTTCTTGTTTGCATAGTATGAATTTTCCATACCCGGTACAGATGTTTTTTCTTGTGACATAGTATCTATTGTTTTAATTGTTCCTTATTTAATTCACAAAGATTGTTTTTTTATAGAATAAAAAAAAACCACACAACGCGCATAAGGCGTTATGTGGTTCATATTAGTATCTAAGCAGATAAAAATAAGGATTATCCCTATAAAAATTTATTTAGAGAGTCAAACTTATTCCTAATGATATACCATTCGGCATCATTCCTGTATCAGTTCATATTTTACTTCAGGAAACCATCGTTCCAGTATATTGTCCACTTCCGATTCTATCTCGGGAGTGACATACCTGCACACTTTCTTATAAGCATAGACTAAAGAAAATGCCTCATCTATCCAGCCGATGACGGGCAACCGTTTGGCAGAAATCAAATCTATCGGGAGTATTAAATAAGATAAAGCGGCAACTATTAACATTTTATCCGATGACGGAGTTTCAGGACTCCTCAACACATAATATAATAAAAGTACCGGACGAGCCGTTGTTCTTCCCACCAATTTTGCATAATCTGCTATTTTTTCCCACCAAAAATCATAATCGATTTTATTCATAATTCTTTTCATACTCGCTTTTTTATATGGTTTTCTAGTCTTTTGACGCAGGTATTCTGAAAAAAGTTGCACTTTTAAGAACATTTTTTTTCAAATGAGGTTATATTTGCAGAAAAGCAGTATCACAGATGAAAAAAACCCTTCTAACATTAGTACTTGCTTTCTGCGTATTGGCAGGGCAAGGACAAACTTCTACGACAGCATCGGGCGTTAATACTACAGAATTAAATTCCAAGTGGGCCCAATTTACCCAGTTGGCAGAAAAGAAACAATATAAACAAGCTATAGACGAAGGAGTGCGCGTCAGCATACTCTTTACCGAAAACAGACAATATAAAGAAGCTTTCGCCACCTGTCGCCAGATGGATGCATTGATTTATACCAATGAACAAGAAACTAAAAAAGCAAATTATCCACTCCGCTATCAGGTGACCAAAGAACGCTTACGCATGTACACCCGTCTGAAAAATGCAGAGCAATGTAAAAAACAACTCAATCAACTGCATACTTATGCAGACCAAATAAAATCGGATTCCTTATCGGAAGATCTTCTCTTTACCGAGGCTAATTATTACCAAACATTCGGTATGCCGGACAAAAGCCTCGCATGCTATAAAGAACTGTTTCGAAAACGTTCGAAAGGAAAAGACGAAAAAGGCATAGAGCAATGCTATAAAGATATGCTGAGTTATGCAGAACAGAACAACAATGCGCCATTGGCCGGTGCCATGCGTAAGCTCTACACGTCTTGGCAAGATTCCATCCAAACAGTAAAAGCAGCTCAGAAACTGACAACCCTGCAACAAAAATATGATGAAAACCGGCAATTGTTACAAGAAAAAGAAGATAAGATAAGTACCAATCTTTTCATTATCATTGCACTTTGTATCCTGACAGCCATTCTTGCGGCTGCGCTTGTATTTCTTGCCGCCTTACTTTTCAAACATATACGCCAAGTGAAAAAGTTAAAACACAGTCTGGGTATCGCTAATGAGAATAATGAACAAAAGTCAAGATTCATCAGTAACATCAGTACACAGATAGAACCGACTCTTAACACGATGGAAGAAGCGACTGAAGTGTTCTCGGCCAAAATCCTACAAAAGAATATAGAAGCTTTGAAAAAACTCATGACTGACATTCAAACATACGTCACTTTGGAAGAGACACGTGAGGAACATTATCCGCTCAAAGATATGAATATAAATGCCTTGTGCGAAACCATTATGGAAAAGGCCAAGGCAAACTTCAAACCCGAAGTGGAAGCCGTACTCAATGTACCGAGAGTAAATATTAAGACAAATGCAGAAGCGCTGGAACGCATCTTGCTTTATTTATTGAGAAATGCTGCACTACACACAGATAACGGCAAAATCACATTAGAGTTTAAGAAAAGAAGTGCACACACAGGACAGTTTATCATTACCGATACCGGTACAGGCATACCGACCGAAATAAAAGGAAAGCTGTTCAAGCCATTTGCCGAAATCCATGACTTAACGCAAGGCAATGGACTGGGCTTACCGACCTGCAGCCTCATCGCCTATAAACTTAATGGTACTTTGCATCTGGATAACGAATACAAGAAAGGAACCCGATTTGTGCTGGAATTACATGACAAATAAGAAACCTACTGTTTTGAAAGCGCCAATATATCAGTTCCCGTAGGGCTTTGAAATACTTTCAATCCGAACTGGGGAAGAACAGCCAGTACATGGTCAAAAACTTCGGCTTGCAGACGTTCATAAGGTATCCAATCCTTATTGGCTGAGAAAAAATAAAGTTCGATGGGCAAGCCCTGCGGAGTAGGCTGAAGTTGCCGTACCATGAGGGTAAGGCTTGTATTCACCCGTGGGTGATGTCGCAAATACCGCTCCAGATAATGGCGGAAGACATGCAGATTCACCTCCTCTTTTCCGGTCCTTTCAAATCCTTCCAACCAGCCGCGTTTCTCAAAGTTTTTCAACTGTTGGGGAGTACAGAAATGCACTGTTGTCATATCAATATTCAGTGAACGTTTTATTCTTCGCCCGCCACTTTCTCTCATACCGCGCCAATTCTGAAAAGAATCACTTACTAAAGCATACGGTGGAATTGTGGTTATAGTATTATCCCAATTCTGTACTTTCACGGTAGTTAATGTCACTTCTATCACCGTACCGTCAGCCCCATATTTAGGCATAGTAATCCAGTCACCCGGACGAAGCATATTATTGGCTGAAAGTTGTACCCCGGCAACCAGCCCCATAATGGTATCCTTAAATACCAACATCAGAATAGCCGCAGAAGCCCCCAAACCGGTCAGGATATTCATCGGATCTTTATCAATCAGTGTACTGATAATAATAATTACTCCTATACATATCACTATCAACTTCAACATTTGATACACCCCTTTCAACGGATGATTCTTCAACTTCTCATGTTCACTGGAAATGGTATAAAGTGAAGTGAGAAAAGAACAAATCAAACGCATTGACACAGCAGTAATATATACCCAGCATAGTTTAAGGATAAATGTTAAAGTCACGGGTTCATGCGGAAAAGCAAAAGGAAGCAATGCATATAATATAACAGGTGGAATGAGATGACATATATTATCCAGTACAACATCATTGAATAGATAATCATCCCAAGTAGCCTGTGTCTTTGCCGTCAGTTTCTTTATAGTAGGAACTACTATTTTTCTGCAAAAATAATCTGCCACAAAAGCAATGATAATAATACCGGCTATAATAATGATACGCTGGGTTATGCCCAGGCTTTCCTGATGCACACCCATCTGTTGCAATAAGTTAGTAAGATCGTTGTTTATTGTATCCATACTACATTCGTTTTTCCGCAAAGATACTAAAAACGCCTTATTACCAACAAAGGTAACAAAGCGTTTTTCTTTCCGGCTAAAAACAATTATTTTTTCTTAGTCAACCATTTCTCCTGAATATTCTGCATCACTTCATACCAGTTAGGAATATAAATGGTAGCAAAAATCGTATTCACTGCCATACCGAATACCACTGCCGCACCCAGCGCCACACGGCTACCGGCACCGGCGCCTGTGGCAAACAACAACGGCATCACACCCAGCACGAAGGTAAATGAGGTCATCAGGATAGGACGCAAGCGCACATGCCCTGCCTCGTATGCCGCCTCACGGATAGGATTGCCGGCTTTACGGTAATCACGGGCAAATTCCACAATCAAAATACCATTCTTCGCAGACAAAGCAATCAGCAGAATAATACCGATCTGCGTATAGATACTGACCGGAACTCCCATCACCCAGCAACCGAGCATCGCACCCAGAATAGCTACGGGCAAGCCCATCACAGCAGCGACCGGACTTGTCCAGCTTTCATACTGTGCCGCCAACACCAGATATGCCACCAGCAACGCCATAATCAGAATAATGGTAGTGGTATTACCGGAATGAGTTTCCTGATAAGCAACTGAAGTCCATTCATAACCAAACTCATTGCCCAATTGATTTTTTATCAAGCTCCCCACAGCCTCTATCGCCTGTCCGGAACTGCTTCCGGCAGCCGGAGTGATAGTGATGGAAGCGGCCGAATACATATTATACCGGTTTATCTGGTCCATACCCAGCTTCTGCTCTATCTGCGTAAAACTGCTGAAGGGAACCATCTCTCCCTTTGAATTGGCCACACTCAGTTTCAGCACATCATCTATCACCTTCTGTGCCTGCTCACCGGCTTCCAGTTTCACTTGATAAATACGGCCAAATTCCACAAAGTCGTTGACATAAGCCTGTCCCATGTAATACCCCAATGTAGAGAACACCTGGTTCAACTGTAAGCCCATCAACTGAACTTTGTCACGGTCTATATTCAGAAAATACTGAGGGACATCTGCCTGATACATACTACTCATGGAAGCAATGGCCGGTTCAGTGTGATAATTGACCAGCAAAGCCTCAACCGCCTTTTGCAGTTCCTCGGCACCCAAAGACTTACGGTCTTCCAGTTCAAGCTGCAAGCCGCCTGTATTACCCATACCCGGAATAGCCGGAGGAATAATACCAAAAACCTGAGCCTCCTGAATCATGGCATAAGCCTGTCCGTTAAAACGATTGACCACTGCCTGGGCCGTATGCTCCTTGCCCGCACGTTCCTTCCAATTTTTCAGCACCACAAAATAAGTAGCCGCGTTAGGCAACTGCCCTCCTCCCATGATACTGAACCCGTTTACGCCCAAATAAGTCTTCACTTCGGGATACTCTGCCAAAATAGCATCAATCTGTTTACCCACCCTCTGCGTACGTTCCAAAGAAGAAGCAGCCGGAAGCTGAATGGCAATCATAAAGTATCCGTCATCTTCTTCGGGTATAAAGGTACTCGGCCATTTCACAAACATCAGAATGGCAATGATTGATATAACCACATAAGAGCCGATGGCAATGACCGGCCGTGCCAACAACCATTTCACCGAAGCGTCATAAACCCGCTGCATCCAGTCATTCATACTGTCAAACCACCGGAACAAGCGTGCTTTATGAGCCGGAGTGGGACGTAACAACAAGGCACAGACTGCCGGCGTCAATGTCAGTGAATTGAAACCGCTTATCACCGTAGAAGCCGCGATGGTCAAAGCAAACTGCTTATAAAGCTGCCCGGAAATACCGCTAATCAGCGTAGTAGGAATAAATACGGCAAGCAGTACCAGCACCACTCCGACAATAGGCCCGGTAATCTCCCCCATCGCCTGCTCGGTAGCGGCACGAGCATCCAGTTTCCCTTCGTCCAGAATACGGGTAGCATTCTCGGTCACCACAATGGCATCATCCACCACAATGGCAATAGCCAGGATCAACCCGAACAGAGTCAGCGTATTGATAGAGAAGCCCAAGGCAGCCATTACTGCCAATGTTCCGATAAGGGATACAGGGATAGTGAGGCATGGGATAAGAACCGCCCGCCAGCTTTGCAGGAAGAAAAAGATAACCAGCACCACCAGGATAATCGCTTCCACGAAAGTCTTCATCACTTCGTCAATGGAGTCATGCACCACATCTGTGGTATCCAACGTCACATTGTACTTCACCCCGGCCGGAAATGTCTCGGCCAGTTCCGCCATGCGCGCACGAACTCCCTTGGATACATCCAGCGAATTACTTCCCGGCAGCTGATAGACGGCGATAGCAGCCGTAGGTTGTCCTTTCAACCTGGAAACAACTCCGTACTCGGCACTACCCAGCTCGATTCTGCCAACGTCCCTCAGACGGAGCACTTTCCCCTGGTCTTCCACTCTCAATATGATGTCGCCGAACTCTTCGGGAGTAGAGAGACGTCCCTTTACATTCAGCGTATATTGAAAATCATTATCGGCCGAACTGCCGATGGGCTGTCCCACATAACCGGCAGACACTTCCATATTCTGACTTTGAATGGCAGAGTAAACCTGCTGCGGAGTAATATTGCGGATACGCATGGTTTCGGGATTCAACCATACACGCATGGAGTAATCACCGGCTCCCATGACATTCACCGCTCCCACTCCCGGTACACGGGTCAACTGGTCTACCAGATTCAAATTGGCATAATTGGTCAGATAGAGGCCATCATAAATACTGTCACCGCTCAGTGTAAGCATCATCACAATATTGGATGACTGCTTCTGCACCGTTACTCCTTGCACTTTCACCGCTTCGGGCAGGGAATTCAATGCCACACTGACACGGTTTTGCACCATTACGGTAGCCATATCGACATCCGTTCCCACTTCGAAAGTCACGGTCAGCGAATAAGCACCCGATGCGGAAGAATTGGAGCTCATATACAACATTCCATCCACACCGTTCACCTGCTGTTCAATGGGGATACCTACGGTCTGTGCGACCGTTTCAGCATTAGCTCCCGGATATACCGCACTGACTTGCACGGTAGGCGGCGTAATATCGGGATATTGCGCCACGGGCAATATATTTAATGTAACAAGTCCGGCCACCACAAATAACAAAGCCAGTACTGTGGCAAATATAGGCCGTTCTATGAAGAATTTTGAAAACATACATTATTGTTTTTTGGTGGTTCCACTTTCCATTACCGGATTAATTTTCATGCCTTGACGTACTTTCAACAGAGCCTTGGTCACATATCTTTCGTTCGGAGAGAGTCCGCTTTTAACAATTCTCATATTTCCATCCGTCAACTGTCCCGGCTCAATATGACGGTAATTGACAATATTACTATCATTCACCACATACAGATATTTTCCAAGCTGGTCCGTACCGATAGAAGCATCGTTTACCAATATGGCATTGTCCGCTTCGCCGTACGGCAGCGTCACACTGACAAACAATCCGGGGCGCAGCGTACCTTCGGGATTATCCAACTCGGCACGCAGGCGAAGTGTTCCCGTTGTCAACGTTACATTCGGAGACAAGTAATCCAATCTTGCCTTCCATGTCCGGCTACCATCCGCACCCAAACTTAAAGTAACGAAGTGAGCAGCAGCCGGAATCTTGCTGTTGTTCTCCTGTACCAACTGATAAGTCAGGTATTGATTATCCGCGATATTAAAATAAGAATACATCCGGTCATCTTTATAAACTGTCGCTAATTTCACAGGTTGTAAAGCCCCTCCGATGTAAGCACCTACCGAATAATTGGAAATATCCACCACACCGCTACATGGAGCTTTCACATAGCAATAACTGAGATTGGTTCGTGCTGTCTTTAAAGCAGCTTCTGCATTGCTGACCGCCGCCTCACACGAAGTAACGGTGCTCTCAGCCTGCAAATATTGTATGCGACTCACCGCATCGCTTTTTATAGCCTCTTTCATACGCTGATAACTGCTGACAGCATAATCCAGATTGGCCTGAGCCGTTTTAAGCTCCGCCTCTGCCTGCTTGACGGCATTTTCATAAAGCGTCGGTTCAATCACAAACAACACCTGCCCCTGCTTTACCCGCGAACCCGGAGCAAAGTTCTTTGCCTGCAATACTCCATTGACCCTTCCCACCAAATCTACTGTCGATTCAGCTTCGAGATAACCCGGATAATCCTTTGTGAGTGTGACATTCTGCACCATCGGACGCGCAACATCAATAGGCAAAGCTTCCATTGTCGTGCCGGAAGACTGTTTTTTATTGCAAGCCGTCAAAGTAAAAGCGGTCAGTGCAATGATTATCATTAATTTTTTCATATCTTGGTATAGGCTTTAATTTATTTTACTTCTGTTATAAGAATCTTACCACCCTCCTCCCAATGCCTGATACATCTGTACAAGGCAAATCAACGAATAACCTTGTGCTTGCACTAAGGCATTTTCATAAGAAAGCAGTGAACGCTGTGCATCCAAGACATTTTGAAACGGGCTCAGCCCCTGCTTATACAAGTCAAGAGAAAGTTTAAACGCTTCTTTTCCCTGATTCACCATCTCACGGCAAGCCACAATCTGCTTAATGGAATTCCGGTAGCTGCTCATTGCATTATCCACCTCTTGCACAGCCGTCAGCACCGTATTGTTGAACCGATTGATTGTCTCATCCAATTGAGCACGTTGCAGTTTCACCGCATTCAGGCGTTGCCCTCCGTTAAAAATAGTCCAACTTATAGAAGGAGCAATACTCCAAGTCATACTGCTTCTTTTTGTCAAGTCTTTCATATCATGCGAAGCATAACCCAAAGAACCGTTCAGAAAGAAAGAAGGTAACCAATCCGACTTGGATGCCCCAAGCAGTGCAGCCTGTGCATTCACTTGCCTTTCTGCCGCACGCACATCGGGACGCCGCAACAAGAGTTGTCCCGGTACTCCCACTTCCACCGGTTCTATATAGTCCGGCAACGGGCGACTGTTTTCCAAAGACGACGCCACATCCTGTGGATAAAGTCCCAACAACACAGCCAATGCATTGGTATATTGGATAATACCGGATTCGACAGAAGGAATGGAAGCCAATGTACTATAGTAAACAGATTTGGCCTGTGCGACATCCAGTTTCGACACCAAACCGGTATTATAACGCACTTCTGTAATTTCCACCACAGCCTTCTGCGACAAGGCGTTACGCTGCAATACGCCTAATTCCTGCTGTGCTTCCCTTAGATTAAAATAAGCAGATGCTACCTCTGCACAAAGAGAAACCATCGTAGCATTATATTCTTCACGACTGGCGGCAAAACTCTCTTTCTGAGCTTTCACCCTTTGACGAATAGCACCAAACACATCTGCCTGCCAACTCATCTTCACTCCGGCATCAAAATACCCCACACGCGACTGAGACTGTCCGGTTCCGGTATTCCCACTGGTTTGCTGCCTGCTCCACCCGGCATCGAGTGACAAGGAAGGATAATATCCGGCACGCATAATTCTCAGATTCGCCTTTGCCATGTCCATACGGTTCATAGCCATCAATGCCGAAGAATTCTGCTTCACCGCCACACGGATGAGTGAGTCAAGGGTAACATCTTCGAACACCTTCCACCAATGGTCATCCACCGGCAAAGCCTGTTGAAACATGGCATCCTCTGCCTGCCATCCGGCAGGCAGAGGATGAGACAAATATTTTTCCGCCTGTTGCCCCTTCACCCCCAGTGAAGAAAGAAACAACATAAAAAGAACAAAACGTATTCTCGCCATAATCTTATCACTTAATTTTCAAAACATAGTGATAAACAGCGTAGAATACGTTTTGTTTGAGAGGTAAGGCACTTTAACTGCCTCTATGTATAATGCTTATTTTCCAAACAGATTATTAATCACCGACAAAGAACCTGTCAACAATCCGCCTAATTCATCCTGGTTAAACATGACCACATAATTGGACGGAGCCAGCTGGAATTCGATTTGGTCAATGCCATTCTTACCTGTTTTCTTCAAGTCTTTTGCCTTGATATTGTAATATCCGAAACGACGGAATGTCTGATATACATCACCCCATTCGATATCAATGGATTGCAATACAGAAGCACCTCCCGAAACAGTAGGCAGTTCCAATACCTTTCCATTGCCCAGTGTCAGCAAACATTTGCTGTCATCCGGGATTTCCACTTCATGTCCTGAGCCGATGGTCACAGCCAAAGAGTAACGAATCGTACTTTTATACTGAAATCCCGCTAAAGCCACATACACATTCATTCCATTTGATACTCCCAAGTCCATACCTGAACAAACCACGGTACGTACTCCCGCATCATTGGTTTTATCATAAATCACATCCTGCGCCATAGCAGTGACACTAAGCATTGTCACTACAAATAAAAATAACAACTTTCTCATAATCCATTTATTTAATATTTCTTTTACTACTATAGTACATACCTATTTTCGTAATAACAAAATACGACTAAATAGGATGACAAAGCTAACAATTATTTTTCTAAATAAAATTTATTCCTTCCTATTTCGTTCATTCTCAAATAAATTCCTACCTTTAGGCAGTTGTACAACCATAAATAAAAATAGAACATGAAAAAGATGCTAATCACCCTGCTTCTGGCTATATCCACCGGCAGCCACGCAACCGTTCTGAAAAACGCTACAGACACATTCCCCCTTGTTTCCCTACAACAGAAAAAGGTAAACGATAACATAACACAAGACGGAAAATTACCCAAAGCCTCCGTCATCTTTTGGATAGATTTGGATAAAAGTAAATCCAACAGTGGCAAAACGATTCGCAATGTCAAAGCAAAGGTTTCTATAAATAAAGAAGGAAAAATAAAAGTACTGGAATACAACAAGAAACAGCCTTTACTCATTACCAACAAAATAGACAAATGTCTTAAAACCTTCCGTGTAAAACCGGAATGGATAGCAAGCGGAAGAGTGAAAGTGGGAGAAAATATTGTTTTTCTGCGCTTCTTGGACGAATACTAGCATGCAGACAAATTGCTCAAACTTCACAAAAATGTGCATATTTATCGGCATATCCTTTTGTCGCTTAAATAGTTTGCTTAAATTTGCCGCCAAAACAGAACATTACTAATACCAAATATATTAAAGTATATGAGTTTAAAAATTGTAGTACTGGCAAAACAAGTTCCCGACACACGCAATGTGGGGAAAGATGCCATGAACGCTGACGGTACTATCAACCGTGCGGCACTTCCGGCCATCTTCAATCCGGAAGACCTGAACGCCTTGGAACAGGCACTCAGACTGAAAGACACACATCCCGGCTCTACGGTAACTATCCTGACCATGGGCCCCGGACGCGCTGCCGAAATTATTCGTGAAGGTTTATACAGAGGAGCAGACAATGGATATTTATTGACCGACCGTGCTTTTGCCGGTGCTGACACGTTGGCCACTTCATACGCCATCGCTACGGCTATCCGCAAAATAGGCGAATGTGATCTGATTATCGGTGGCCGTCAGGCTATCGACGGTGATACCGCACAGGTAGGTCCGCAGGTAGCGGAAAAACTGGGGTTAAGCCAGATTACTTATACGGAAGAAATTCTGAATGTGGACGAAACTGCCCGCCGCATCACTGTAAAACGCCATATTGACGGCGGGGTAGAAACAGTGGAAGGTCCTCTGCCTATTGTACTGACAGTGAACGGAAGTGCAGCTCCCTGCCGTCCGCGCAATGCCAAATTGTTACAGAAATACAAACGCGCTCTCGGTGCACAGGAAAAAGCAGCCATCACTAAAGACGGTTCTGAACTGCCTTACGCTGAACTATATGAAAAATTCCCTTACCTGAATATCACTGAATGGAGTGTGGCCGATGTAGAAGGAGACACCAAGCAGTGCGGTCTGTCAGGCTCTCCCACCAAAGTGAAGAAGATTGAAAACATCGTCTTCCAGGCAAAAGAAAGCAAGACCATGACAGGAAGCGACCAGGATGTGGAAGGATTGATTGTCGAACTGTTAGCTAACCATACAATAGGATAACGATTATGAATAATGTATTTGTATATTGCGAGATTGAAGGCACAACAGTGGCCGATGTGAGTCTCGAACTTTTAACCAAAGGCCGTAAATTAGCTAATCAGTTAGGCTGCCAGCTTGAGGCAATCGCTGCCGGAACCGGCCTTGCAGGAATTGAAAAACAAGTATTGCCCTACGGAGTAGACAAACTTCATGTATTCGATGCTCCGGGTCTGTTCCCTTATACTTCACTGCCCCACACTTCTATCTTGGTGAATCTGTTTAAAGAAGAAAAACCGCAAATCTGTCTGATGGGCGCTACCGTTATCGGCCGCGATCTGGGACCACGTGTATCTTCCGCATTGACTAGCGGACTGACTGCCGACTGTACCCAGTTGGAAATCGGTACCCACGAAGACAAGAAGAACGGCATCACTTATGAAAATCTGTTGTATCAGATTCGTCCCGCTTTCGGTGGTAACATCGTTGCAACCATTGTCAACCCCGAGCACCGCCCGCAGATGGCGACCGTTCGTGAGGGAGTGATGAAGAAAGAGATTCTGGATGAAAATTATAAGGGTGAAGTGGTGAACCACGATGTTGCCAAGTTTGTTCCTGAAACAGACTATGTAGTCAAAGTCATTGACCGTCACGTAGAAAAAGCCAAACATAACCTGAAAGGCGCACCTATCGTGATTGCCGGAGGCTATGGCATGGGATCTAAAGAAGGTTTTGACAAATTGTTCGAACTGGCCAAAGAACTTCACGCCGAAGTGGGTGCCAGCCGTGCAGCTGTCGATGCAGGTTATGCAGACCATGACCGCCAGATTGGTCAGACGGGTGTAACCGTCCGTCCCAAACTGTATATCGCTTGCGGTATCTCCGGACAAATCCAGCACATCGCAGGTATGCAGGATGCAGGTATCATCATCTCTGTAAACAGTGACCCGAACGCTCCGATCAACACCATTGCCGACTATGTGATTAACGGCACTGTGGAAGAAGTCGTTCCGAAATTGATTAAGTATTATAAAAAGAATTCAAAGTAGTCAGTAGTAGTCATAAGTAGTCAAAGTAGAAAAAAATGAAAAGTCAATCCTTTGAACAACTGATTGTTTGGCAAAAGGCACATTCGTATGTATTGGCCATTTACAAAATAACCAAGCAATATCCCAAAGAGGAATTATTCTGCTTGGTTAACCAGATGCGCCGTGCAGCAGCCTCTATCACTGCAAATATAGCGGAAGGATATGCTAAAATCAGCTCAAAGGACAAACTGCGTTTCTATAACATTTCACAAGGTTCGTTGGAAGAAACACGCAATTTCATTATCCTGTCGAAAGATTTAGGATACATCACATTGCAAGACAAAGAACAATTAGGCATACAAGCGGCCGAAATCAGCCGCCTGCTAAACGCCTACTGCATAGCCTTGTTGAAAAATGTATCGCCAGCCACTACTTAACTACCCTTAGCTACTATTAACCACTCTAACTACTAAAAATTATGGCAAACTTTTATACCGATATACCGGAACTCAAGTATCACTTGAACAATCCGATGATGGAGCGCATCTGCCAACTGAAAGAGCGCGACTATAGAGATAAAGACGAGTTCGACTATGCACCGCAGGATTATGCCGATGCAATGGACTCTTACGATAAGATTCTGGAGATCACAGGTGAGATTACAGGTGAAACTATCGCTCCCAATGCCGAAGGGGTAGACGAAGAAGGTCCTCACTGTGGAAACGGACGTGTGGAATATGCTTCAGGAACCAAGCAGAACCTCGACGCTATGGTAAAAGCCGGACTGAACGGTATGACCATGCCTCGTCGTTTCGGTGGCTTGAACTTCCCCATCACCCCGTACACCATGTGCGCGGAAATTGTTGCCGCTGCCGATGCGGGATTCGGAAACATCTGGTCTTTGCAAGACTGTATCGAAACGCTGTATGAGTTTGGTAACGAAGACCAGCACAGCCGTTTCATTCCCCGTATTTGTGCGGGTGAAACCATGTCTATGGACTTGACCGAACCCGATGCCGGTTCCGACCTTCAGTCAGTAATGCTGAAAGCTACTTTCGATGAAGCCAACAACTGCTGGCGTCTGAACGGTGTGAAACGTTTCATCACTAACGGTGACGCTAATCTTCACCTGGTATTGGCACGTAGCGAAGAAGGAACCAAAGACGGACGTGGTTTGTCTATGTTCATCTATGACAAAAACGAAGGAGGTGTAGATGTACGCCGCATCGAAAATAAATTAGGTATCCACGGCTCTCCTACCTGCGAACTGGTTTACAAGAACGCGAAAGCCGAACTTTGCGGTGACCGTAAGCTCGGTTTGATTAAATACGTAATGGCCTTGATGAATGGTGCGCGTCTGGGTATCGCCGCCCAGTCAGTAGGTTTGTCACAAGCCGCTTACAACGAAGGACTGGCATACGCCAAAGAACGTAAGCAGTTCGGAAAAGCCATCATCGATTTCCCAGCAGTATATGACATGCTGTCTATCATGAAAGCCAAACTGGATGCAGGCCGTGCATTGCTTTACCAGACTTCACGCTATGTGGATATTTACAAAGCATTGGATGATATTGCCCGCGAACGCAAACTGACTCCTGAAGAACGTCAGGAACAAAAAGTCTACGCCAAGCTAGCAGACAGTTTTACTCCGCTTTCCAAGGGTATGAACTCTGAATATGCCAACCAAAATGCATACGATTGTATCCAGATTCACGGTGGTTCAGGTTTCATGATGGAATATGCTTGCCAGCGCATCTATCGCGACGCACGCATCACCAGCATTTACGAAGGAACGACCCAGTTGCAGACTGTAGCCGCTATCCGTTATGTAACCAACGGTTCTTATATCGCAACCTTACGTAATTACGAGGCTATTCCTTGCAGTGAAGAAATGCAACCGCTGATGGACCGTGTGAAAGAAATGGCCAACAAATTTGACGCATGCACTAATGCAGTAAAAGAGGCCCAGAATCAAGAGTTGCTTGATTTCGTTGCACGCCGTCTTTATGAAATGGCTGCCGTATGCATCATGTCACATCTTCTTATCCAAGATGCGACAAAAGCACCTGAATTGTTCGCCAAGTCGGCCCATGTATATGTAAACTATGCAGAAGCCGAAGTAGAAAAACACTTCAACTTCATCCGCAAGTTTAAAGCAGATGATTTGGCTGACTATCGCCAGTAAACACGCCACTCCGACACCATAACGGTGAAGCGAAAAATAAGGATTAAAAGGGAAGAAGTATCAGTTTCGATACTTTCTCCCTTTTTTCGCATCCCTTTCACAAATTTTGCCGTTCTTTTATAATCTTTTCCGGCTTCCAACGTGTTGGTAGTAAGAAAAAACAAATAAAAGAACCTTGACTTATGAAAGAATTAGAATTAACCAGCAATGCCGCACTGACAGATGTGGTATACGAAGCTGCTTTAAACGGTAGTTTACTGAATGTCAAACTAGTAACCGGAGCTGTTGGCGATGACGAAATCAGAGGACTGATACCCGAAGCAAACCATTATCATGTCACTCACCCGAAAACGAGTGAAGAAATTTTGTTTGAACAGCCATTGGATGCATCTGATAACAAGGTCCCGGTATATGGATTGGGGGCATTGATTCAATCACCCGCAGGTGGTTGTCACGGCACACTGGCAAAAGGAGAAAGCCGCACAGCCACAGCACGTAAAGTGGTTGCTCACGGACCAATGTGGATATATGTTGCCATAGCTGTCGGCATGGATAAAGAAGGTACGGAATCACCTTTCATGGTAGTACAAAGTGCCGGTACGTATGGCTCGGAAAAAACGAACGAAAGTGAAATGATCGGTTATGTAGACGGTCGCATACATGAAATGACGGCCTTGCTGGTACGCCGTGCACGTCTCGAAGCATTGAATCTGACCGCTATCCGTGTAGGATATAAATATTTATTCGTCGAACCCGGACAGATTGGAAAAGCGAAAGTAAAAGAAGGATAATAAATACCTGAATACAAATGTGTCAAAACTTCCTTCTTATCGAAATCGCCCTCGCTACAACTACCTGTGGCGAGGGTGATTTTTAGTTTATGAGCGTTTCGACACGCCCTCTTCTTGCTGTATATTATTCCAAATCCTCCACCGGCAACTCCGTTTCTTTTCTATAGCCCGATGAGGTAAATATAGCAATCAATTCGCCTTTCTCATTCGTTATCTTCACTTCTACAAAAGGAATGCGATGGTGATTAAACACCTCAGCAGCATCTGCATACACATATCCTGATTTTGCAGGACGCAAGAAAGTAATATTAGCTGTCACAGACAGTGTAAGCCGGCGATGACTATTTGCCACGGCAGCAAATGCCAGATCAGCCAGTGTAAACAAGGCTCCTCCCTGGCACACCCCTCCACCGTTGAGATGTCGTTCCGTAACCAACATACGTGCACGCGCATACCCCGGTTTTATTTCTAGCAGCTCCACACCGGTGCATGAAGCGAACCGGTCTGTCCTCAGAAATTCTTTTAATGTCTGCATATTAACGAATCGTTACCATAGTCGCTCCAAAGCCATATTCGCGGAAAGAAGCATCCTGACTCTGATAATTCTTATACTTATATTTTAATTCTTGCAAGATGGCTTTGCGCAAAACGCCATCGCCCTTGCCATGAATGAAAACAATCTTCTGTCCTTTCTTGCTCTTGTATTCCTCCAGAGTCTTACGGAACACATCAAGCTGATAGTTCAGAATTTCACCATTACTCATGCCGGCAGTAGAGTCGAGCAACTCATGGGCGTGAAGGTCTATCTCTACGATATCGCTCTGCGGAACTTTCGCCTCAGGCTTACGTGCCGGAATAACATCAACAGCTTTCTTTGCCAAAAGCGCATCTTTAATATCGTCCGCGTTTAAAAAAGTCTGTCGGGCAGGCATATCATCTTTCACAATATCATAAATTAATGATGGTTCTTCAAAGAATATGCTTTCGCGGAACGTATGGAGTTTATAAAACTTAACCGTATCTATACGAAGCTCCACCGACACGGCAGGCTTTATCATAAAGCTCTTATTATCTTTAAAAGCAAGCACTTGCACTGCCACATGCTCCAGTTCATTTAAAATGCTCTTGTCAAACTCTTCGATATAGAATTTAGTATTCGGCTGCACAGTTCCCCAACTCCGCACACGCCAATTATGACCTTCGGCACAAAGATAAGCAAATGAAAGCGTATAGTTACTGTCATTGATAATATAAGCATCAAAACCGGTGCTCGAAATTGCTTTGATATCTTGTGGAACAAAGGCCAACATTACATTAAGCACATCTCCTCCTTTACGCTCGGCGGCACGATAAGTGATGGGACGTTCGTCTTCCTCTTCTTCCATTGACTTTTTCACGGTCTGCACAGCCCCTTTGGATTTGGCTGCATCAGGCACATCCTTCTGCGCAACAGGTTTGCGCTTTATATTATAATCATCAGCATCTATTACTACACATTCTCTAACAGGCATCGGAATATCAAACCCATCGGCATCTTCCACCAATGCAATGTCTTTTCCCTGAAATCCTGTTACAATACCGCCTCCCACTTCACTGAGAAAACGAACTTTATCTCCTATTTTCATATTGTTTGCTTTTTAGTTTGCACAAATATCGGTACTTTTGCGCAAACTACAAAAGGTTTATTCTAATATACTGTAGACAGCTTTTAAATTAACATGATCCGCACTTATCTTCTCTTTTACCCTCCCCCCATTACATGACAACCTTATGAAAAACATTACGGAATACAGCACAATCAATGGTTATCTACCGCATCCATAGAAAGCTTCCTGACAGTTACTTCCCGAACCGCATCCCAATATTTACAATCCAATTCAAAAAAGATAGATGTGTAAGGCAATGTCAAAGCTGTTTTAATGACAACCACCTGATAGAGCTTGCTGACACTATCCAACTTTGAAATCAGTTCTTCGTGAGGAAGAAAAGTCACTTTCTCACTCCCATCCAATACTTTACTTAACGAATTTCTGTATGCCGTCACACCGGGACACAGTTCTTCTGTCAAGGCCAACTGCTCACGATCCTGATATATATGCGCAAAGACATGCTCCGACCGACGAATCCGGTCCATGACAAAAGCGGCAACATTTCCAAAAGTTTCAGGAGCATATAAAGTGATGATACCCGGATCAGCCTGCAAGGGATATGCCATATCTGTAACAACAATCCAATTACGATGCCCCAACAAAGGCAGTTTTTCTTGCAAGCTTTCCTTCCAATCAGCCACCGACGTCTTTTCCGGATGCAGGACATTGCCAGCCTGTTCATGACAGGCCGGCAATATAAGACTGATACAAACCAATAAAAAATACCAATAACGCATTAATTTACCATTTTATAGTTTCGGACTCTCCTGCCGTAAGTTGCTTTTTCTTCGTTTTCACAGTCACATCTCCAATACGAAGGCGTTCAATGCCCAAAGTTCCTCTCAGCACCTCCAATGTGGCTTCACCGTCAGAAATCCGACACATTCCCCATGCGTACCCATTGCTCCAAAAATAGGTTCCGGGAGCAGACGTAAACTGCATTTGTTTATCTACTGCCGAGTAGTGAAATCCACTCAGCGCGATCACACTCGCCCAACTAGCCATTGAACGGGCATAATGATGTCCGCATTCCGGCTCACTGAACGGATTACGCTTGGCACCATCAAAACGGTCACGGATAGAACGGATACAAGTCAATGCCTCATCCGTCATTCCTTCATATATCATACCCACAGCAGCACAATATTCAAATCCGGTCATTACCTCTGCAAAATAGGGGAAGGGCACTTCCAAACGTCCTTTAGGCCACGAAGCCATCAGAAGTCCTGCTTCCTCACCCATTACGTAAGAACGCATATTGTTAAAATGACGGCTGAAATCGGATACATAGTTATATTTCATAATGCTTTCCATAGTTGTATGAATATGCTTTTTGTCTCCCAAATATCCCAACCCGCAAATATGTGCCATATACTGCCCCACTAATTGGTCAACCAGACACCCTTTGCCCAACTGGAAAGCCGGAATTTTATCATCTGCACCTTCCATATTGATGAATTCAAAAGTTTCAGGATCAGTAATGTGATGTTCATAATATTCACCGTTAAACAAATGTTCATCCATCCACCGACTACCCTGTTCAAATAGCCTCCGACACTTCTTGGCAAAAGATTTATCTTTCATAGCCCATGCCATTTCCTCGGCTGCCCGCAATGCCCCCATATACCAAAATCCCATTTGAGGATTAGGGCCAAAATAATTCACATCCATCGTGTTATGCTGCGACCCTTCCATTACTCCATCTTGATTTCCATCCCATCCCTTCTCTGTCCAAGCATAAGAGAGTACTTTTTTAACCTGTCCCCAGTTTTTCCGGAGAAAAGCATAGTCACCCGACAGTTGCCACTCCCGATACATCTTCATGATACATCCCATCTGCCCATCGGCCGCAGCCGAATTTCCTTTTGCAGCTTCCGACAAAGGCAAATCAGCCCGAAAGTTCATCAACCCATTCTCTTTCGTGGCATAGTTAAACTCCACATCGCGCATTGTCTGTGCCAAACCACCGAACAAAAAGGGAGTAGCCATTTCATAATTCCAGACATGAGTACATGACCCTTGACAAGAACCAAAACGATCCATTATTCCTTCCCAACCCATCAAATGACCGCTAGGCAAACGAAATACTGTCTGCGAGCGCAAAGTAGCCAAGTTAAACAGAGCTGCCTCTTTCACTGTTTCAGGATAAGAACTATTCAAAAATGAACGAACAAACAAGAGAGTCTCTTCTTCCAATTGCTTCATGCGGGGAATCACCTTCTCGGCCACTTCCCATGCATCAGCAAACTGTCGGCTATAATAATTACCTACTATGGTAGATGACCATCCTTTACGGTTCGGGAAATTCCAAGTCAGATAAAAAACAAAAGTTTCCGTAGCCTGAGGAGCAATTGTTTTTTTTACTGCCAGAGAAGCCATCGGATCTTCATCTGACGGCTGTTCCCTTTCTACCATAACCCCATCTTCGCTAAAATCGTCCCAAAAGTTCAAAATGGCATTATTCCATGAATCAGCTTTTGAAGAAGTCCGATAACTTACTTGTCCTGTTGAAGAAGTCACCAAAGCGATTGTCCCCCATGCCGGATCCTGTTTGTCAACTCCTTCGGAGTATAAATAAATACCTTTCCGATTTCCACTTTCCCTGTACTCATTCCTGTTCTTCTCAGCACCTACCGGAATATAATCTCCTTTCCAGTCTGTCCGAAACTTACTGCCGTCTTTCCCAATAAAATTCCTCATAGAGCCACACACGGAAACCTCCAAAGGACTATCACCGGTATTTGTAACCTCATAGGCAAGCACCGCCACCGGCAACCCGCTGTCATCAGCATTCCCCGGGAGCAATGGGTTGAATCCCTTTATCTTTACAGTAACCGGTAATTCGGCATCCGAAAGATTCACTTGCCCGAACGGGTAAGCCCCATCGAAAGAGGCCTCGGCAAAACGGGGAAAGCCGTGATGGTTAACCGGACGACCTTCATAGTGCAAATATTCATGGCTGTAAAGAGGACCTTCCAACAAAGTCGTCACAGGAATATTATCCTGTGACTTAACATAAATAGAAAAGAAAGGAGCATTATTACCGGTAGTTACCGTGCTATATTTCTTCCCCGGAACATTCATTATTTCCCAATCACGCAACTCTCCTCTTCCACCAAGAGATACGGTACCTGTTCCTATTCCGCCTAAAGGAAGAGCTATCTGAAACAAATGCTCCTTATCATAATGCTTCAACACAGGCCAATCAGACGGTTTCCATTCCTGAGCAGACAATGAGCCCGCTGCCAAAAGAGCCAACAAGCTCCATTTCTGTAAATGTGTAATCATATATATTTAATTTTATCTATTACCAATTAGGATTTTGAGTTAAATTAGGATTTTTATCTCTTGCTGACTGAGGGATCGGCCACAGATAATGTTTTTGCGGATCGAATGTGCGTTCCTGCCCAAGGAATTTTTCCTGAGTATAATCTCCGATAGCAGTATGCTCATCCTTATTGATACCATATCCGGGTTGATTCAATACAACTTCTGCCGTTTTCCAGCGCAAAATATCAAAATAACGCTTATGTTCACCAACAAATTCATGCCTTCTTTCTTCCCTGATAATAGTACGCATTCGTTCCTGATTTCCAAGTTGACTGTCGACTCCGGGCAAACCGGCACGTTTTCTGACCTGATTGACCGCCCATACTATTTCTGCATTATACGGCTCATATTCGTTCAAAGCCTCTGCATAAATCAACAATGTTTCCGCATAACGATACAGGCTGAAATTCGTCCATGAAGCATCAACTTTCTCCAATTCCAAATCGTTATATTTCAAATACATATATCCCGTTATTCCGCCACCCTCATTATTAATGCGTTCCGGATTATTATAAGCCGGATGAGGCATATACGGAGTATAACTTCCATCCGGTCTGAGAATATCCACCCCCGGCAACATAAATGTTTTCTTCAAGCGCGCATCCCGGTTCTCCCATGGGTGTTCCATATCATACAAAGAGGATTCATAAATAGTCTTTCCATCAGTCATCTCATACGAATCAACCAAATCTCGTGTCGGGCAAAAACTAGCCCATCCTCGACCTGTCACCCCAACTCCCGATGGTGAACATAACACAGGCAACATATGCGTCAATTCATCCTCCATATACTGATGGGCAAGAATAACTTCTTTATTATTATTGTTGGCTGCAGCTTTGAACAAAAAGGCAAAATCATTTTCCAAACCATATAAATTAAGGTCAATCACCTTCTTTGCCAACGAAGCAGCTTCCTTCCAAAGTTCTTTTGCCTCCTCTCCCTGATGAAACTTTTTATAACTTGCCATATCCAAATACATATCAGCTTTCAACATCAAAGCGGCCCCCTTAGTTATACGGCCCACATCATCTCCCGAATAAGTTTCCGGCAAATATTCTATCGCCTTATTCACATTTTCAATGGCATAGTCCAGCACCTCCTGCTTAGGAGAACGAGGCAATGCAGCCTCTTCCAAAGAAACAGGTTTTTCCTTAATGAGAGGAATATCCCCAAAATGCCGCGCCATCCTGTAATATTTCAACGCTAAAATAAAACGTATCTCTCCTTCAAAACGCTGTTTTTTTTCTTCTTTTATTTCCATTCCCTGAAGTTTGTCCAAACAATAAAGAATGCGATAAATATGGTCGTATTTCCATTCTTCAGACAAATAGCCTGTAGCCGCATTATGTATTCCCTGGCAAATATATCCCAAACCATTCTCTCCCCACGAGTTTGTCATCAAAGAGTTGTCACTCTCACAATCTCTCCAAAAATCCCTTTCACCCGGCAATAACGGATACAGGGCATTTACTCCTTTCTCTACATCTGCTTCTGTTTTCCAAAAAGTATTTGCAGAAGCTTGTTCCAACGGATCACGGTCTAAAAAATCTGCACAACCAGACAATGTAAGCACAGCAACAAATAAAATATAAAAACGATAATGTCTCATACTGTTATTAGAATTGAAGATTTATACCAAATGAAAATGTTCTGGACAAAGGATACCATCCGCCCTCCGGATCAAAGCCATCGTAGCCGGTAATGGTCGCTAAATTCTGTCCTGACAAATAAAGTCTCAGATATTTAATATTCACCTTTTCCAATAATGCTTTTGAGAAAGTATAACCAATCTGCACATTTTGGATTTTCAGGTAATCGGCATTACGCAACCAATAGCTATTATATTGAGTATCATTAGCCGTATTCGTTAAAGTAAGCCGGGGATAAGTGGCATCCGGGTTATTTTCACTCCATGCATCCAAATGCATAGGGCGTGCATTCTGAGATAAATAGAAAGCCCATCCTTCATAACCGGATATGTATTTCTTCACATTCAATTTACCATACATATTCATGGAAAAATCAAAGTTCTTATACCCAAAATGCAAGTTCAACCCATAATTAATCGGTAATTTATCATTCAAGATAACACGGTCATTACCGTCAATAACTCCATTGTCATCTTGATCTTTAAATTTTATGTTACCGGGAAGAACATTTCCTTGCTCAGCATGATTCTTTATGTCTTCTTCACTCTGAAACAATCCCTCGGCTTCATAACCGAAAGGTAACTGATACTGCCCGTTTAAATAGGTCACTGCATTTCCCTCAATCCATTTATCCGAATTTCCCATTTCCAGCACTTTATTTTTTGAGAAGCTCGCATTCATATCTACTCCCCATGAGAAATCTCCTTTACTGTCATTATAAGACGCCAGAATATCCATCCCTTGATTTCTCATTCTCAACAAATTTGAAATCGGAGCAGAAAGTCCGAATTCAGAGGGAACAGGAGGAGTATATAATATATTACGACGAAGATTATTAAAATAATCAACAGACAGTTTGATACGTTGATCCCACATTCCAAAATCAATTCCAATATTGGCCAATTCTGAAACTTCCCAAGTAATATCAGGATTTATAGCGACATTATTATATGCACCACCAACCAATTTCCCATTAAACGAATAAATTTTAGGATCATAACTTAAGACTTGTGCAGTCGGATAATAGCCTACTTTTTCCGCATCTCCTAATGTTCCCCAAGATCCCCTGATCTTTAATTCGGACAACCAGGAAGATGCTCCTTCCATAAATTTCTCACGATGAATATTCCATCCGGCAGAAAATGAAGGGAATACCCCCCATCTATGTCCCTCTGCAAAGCGAGAAGAACCATCTGCCCTTAAACTTGCTTCAAATAAGTAACGTCCCTGATAGTCGTAATTAACACGTCCAAACCAAGACTGTATAGCCACATCACGAGTTATCGAACTTCCATTCTGCTTATTATCACTACCTACCCCCAATACATCAATATCATCAAACGGCATATTATCTCTGGAAGCCCAAAATCCTTCCTGCTTGAAATATTCTTGGGAATAACCAGCCAAAAATTTGAAATGATGTGAGTCTGCCAACGTAAGCGCATAATCAGAAGTAAACTGCAATTGTGTACGGTATTGATAAGCATTAGAATCTTTCAAAGAAGAAACAAGATTTTCCGTCTTTGCCACATTTCCCTCGGCATCATATAAATAATAAGTCTTTACACGGTCTTTTGTCGTCTGGTCATGCGTATAAGCAGATATGTTTGCTTTTATATTCCAATCTTTCAAAGGAGTATAAGTAGCACTAAATATAGCAAGCATCTCTTTGTGACGTTCTTTTGAATAACCGGCCTCATTGACACCGGCAATAGGGTTTCCTCCCATCGAAGAACCAACCCCATATAGTCCGTTAGCCTCATAAATAGGAGTAACAGGTGATATTCTCGCTGCCTGAGTTTGCCAAATTGTTGTTCCTCCCTGCGGATTCTTTATATTTGTCTGTGTATATTGCAAATTAACCTGTGCAGACAAGTTCTTTAACAGTTGGAAGTGTAAATCAGGTTTGAATATCAAACGGTTATAATCATTGTTAGGTAAAGTACCCTCCTGATAGTCGTTCGAAAGAGAAAAACGATAAGTAATGGATTTCTCTTTACCCGAAACAGCCACATGAGTATTATTAATCAATGTATTTTTACGGTATATTTCTTTATACCACTTATTATCTGCATATTTCCCGTTCTTCAAATCCTGTATGCCTTGTTCACCAAAAAAGGCAGCTTTACCGTCATTAACCATTGCCTCATCATACAAACGCATATAATCTTCGGCACCGACAAAATCCAATTTGAACTGTGGATTCTGAATTCCTATATTGGTAGAAAAGTCAACAACCGGCCGTTCTGAGGTTTGCCCCTTCTTTGTCGTTACCAACATAACCCCATTTGCCGCACGTGACCCATAAATAGAGGCAGAAGCAGCATCCTTCAAAATAGAGATACTTTCTATGTCATTAGGATTCAATGTATAAAGATTACCGGGCACACCATCTATCAGAATAAGAACACCGGAGCTTCCTCCAATCGTGGAAGTACCGTGGATATTTATAGTAGCTCCGGAGCCAACCGCACCACTACCCTTGGTTACTGTCATACCGGGAACCGAACCTGCCAACAACTCCTGAACGTTGGTAACAGAACGCGCCTTCAATGCCTTATCTGCTTTAATAGTTCCAATAGAACCTGTCAAGTTAACCTTTCTTTGTGTACCATATCCTACTACAACAACCTCCTCCAATGCTTGTGTATCCTCCTTTAAAGTCACAACCAGCATCTTGCCGTTTTGCGGTTTCAACTGTCGGGTCTCATAACCAATATAAGAGATTTCCAAAACAGCATTATTCATTGCATTCAGAGTAAAATTACCATCAAAATCAGTTATTGTACCATTGGAAGTACCTTGTACTATCACTGTTGCGCCAATTACCGGCTCACCATTTACATCAATCACCCTTCCTGTCACCTCACCTTGCTGCTCACGATTCAGCGGTTGCCGGGCTCTTTTAATAATTACTTTTTTATCCTGAATTTCATAACTCAAACCGGACTGTCCTTTCAAAAGTTGTTTTACAACTTCTTCTATTACCGCATCTTTTACAGAAATGGAGACACGCTTTTTCGTATCCAAATCAAGGGATGAAAAGACAAATGAATATCCTGATGATTTTTTTATTTGTTCGATAGCTTCCTTTACTGTTATATTATTGGCTTTCAATGTAATATCCTGAGAGAAAGCCGATAAATTAAAGCAAAGTGCTACTGAAGCTACTAAAATAGCCTTATCAAAACATCTCATAATTCTTCTGATTTTTAAAATAAATAAATTAGAATAAGGTTATAAGAATTAAAGATTTACTATATTTGCTACTTCTTTAACTCAACAAGTGTTTTTGAAAAGAATACTTGATTTGATTTAATCGGGAGGGTGTGGCCGCATCCTCCTTTTTTATATCAAGCATCTCCTACTTTACACATCAACCGGTAGAAATTATTTGCTTCATAAATTTAGATTTTTAGGTTCTACAATATATTAATAAAGTATATACTTTCCATTTTCGTATCGGTAATTCATCCTGCTGGTAGAAGCTATGGTTTCAAGCACCTCTTCAATGGTATTTTTATTTATCATAAAATCACCATAAAAACGTCTATCCCGCAGTGAGTCCGCAACTTCGATACGCACATCATAACTTCGCATCAGTTTTTTTGCAATATCCTCTAACAACTCTTCATCAAAAAACAGTTTATTATCTCTCCAAATATTTGCATACTCTACATTCGCTTTCGATTTAACCATTTCGCCAGTCAATTTATTCAGCACCATCCGTTCATTCGGTTCCAAATAAAGTTCCTCCATCGCTTTTATCCCATTCTGCAGTGCTACCTTTCCTTCTACCAAACTAATCATCACCTCCTCGTCATTGGAATAGTTCTTAAAATTGAATTTTGTTCCCAATACACGGAGATTCACCTCTTTGGTACAAACCTCAAAGGGTACTTTCTCATTGTGGGCAACCTCAAAATAGCCTTCTCCTTCTAATGTCAACTTACGGTCATCTACACCAAATCCCTGAGAATAAGTAACTTTAGAACCGGCATTTAACCAAACCAAACTTCCATCAGGCAAATTTAATTTTGTATGTGTACCTAATGAAGCTTCCACCACTATATCCGAAAAGTTCTGTTTTACTGTATGTTTTCCCTGATAATAAGTGGCAAAAGGAACTAATAATACCAAAAGCACAGCAGCCACACGATATAACATTTTCCAAGAGAAAGAACGTCTTGCCGGCTTTTCTTTTTTCGGGAATATAGCTGCCCGCTGCTGAAACAAAGTAAAAGCCGCATCTTCATCAAATGGTTCAACACTTCCCGATACTCCCGAAGAAAACCAAAGTTCTAACTTATTCCGAACATAAATACGGTTAGCTTCCGATTCCATAGTCCATTTCTGCAACTCGGAAAAAGAGGCTTTATCCAAATTCCCTGATAAATAAGATGTAATCAATCCGTCTATATCGTTATATTCTTCTTTCATCTGCATATATTAAGTGCTGTTATTATATAAGGCAAAAAATAAGTTTTAAAGGGTAGTCAAAATGAAGTTTTTTTTCAATTTCCTAAAAAACATAGAGAACAAGTAGTTTCAGGTACTTTTCCATCCGTTGCTGAAGACAGGATAATGCTTTCTTCATGTGGTATTTAACCGTGTTTACCGAGATATTAAGTTCTATTGCTATTTCCTCGTATTTTTTCTGTTCAAAACGATTCTTTTTGAACACCGTTCGACATTCTAAAGGAAGTTCTTCAATATTCCGAATCAGTTCACTTTCCAATTCCTGCTCCAATAAATAACCCAAAGGATGCTCATCTTCGACAAAAACCCGATCCAGAAATTCCATATTTTCCGGAAGAAAAAATGAAGAAACCAAAAGTTCCTCCCGCCTTCTTAACGAATTCAGCTCATTCAAACAACGATTACGGACGGCACGCATAAGGTATGCACGAATTGAATATTCAATTTCAATATCGCTCCGGTGCTCCCACAAATAAAAAATTGCATCATCCACTATTTCCTCAGCCAGAGCAGCATCAGCCAACATTTGGTTCGCAAAACGGCAAAGCAATACATAATGCTGTTTATATATGTATTTAAAAGCATCTTCGTTTCCTTGCTTCAACTGCTCTATAATAAGTTTTTCCATAGCCATCATTAAAGTTATAAACAATAAAAATCAGTAACTCTAATACGGTGTTTCATCAGAAATATAAATTACATGTTCCATCGTAGTAGATTATAGCATTTAACTTAAAAATCCGTATTGAACTTGTGAAGTTCATTCCACGGGTATGGGAAAATTCATACAACAATACATAGCCCGGTAAATGAAATGGTTACATCATCTGATAACATGATAAATGACATACCAAACGGTGTGTACGCATAATGACGCGGCCAAAATTCCTATCTACAAGCACTCTTTTTGTTGCCATATCAGGCGCAAAGATACATTTTTAGACGAAAAAAAATAGGATTTTACGACTTTTCCCGATTTTGCACCGCCCAACAAACAACCGTTCGGTGAATACCATCAGTGCCGATTACATCCACCACTATAATTACTTCCGATTTCATCACCTTCAAATAAATATCCCGCCCATCATCTGAAACAGGGTTACCCCGGTAGATCCTCTTTTCTCATAATATAAGGATTTGAGAAGAATTGAAAAGGATAAAAAATGAAAGGAGGATGAATCAGATAAAAAATAATTGTTACCTTTGTCAGGTTCGATGAGAAACATGCACGTACGAGTTTGGTTACATTAAAAAATAAAAAACTGATATACAATGTACAGAGCAAACATCGGTACTTTTGCGCAAATTATGAAACGAAATCAAATGGAAGATACAAAACATATCAAAATAAGCGAATACAATTACCCGCTGCCCGATGAACGGATTGCAAAGTTTCCGCTGGCAGTACGTGACCAATCCAAGCTGTTGGTATACCGCCACGGCGAAGTAAGCGAAGATACATTCACTGCGCTGCCTGAATATCTGGAGCAGGGCGAACTGATGATATTCAACAATACAAAGGTGATTCAGGCACGCCTGCACTTTCGCAAGGAAACGGGAGCTCTGATTGAAGTGTTCTGTCTGGAGCCGATACAGCCGAACGATTATGTACTGTCCTTCCAGCAAACGAAAAAATGCAGCTGGCTCTGCATGATTGGCAATCTGAAGAAATGGAAAGAAGGAGCACTGAGCCGCATGGTAGACGTGAAAGGGAAACAGGTGACACTGACTGCCACACGCGGTGAATGTCGCGGCACAAGCCATTGGGTAGATTTTGAATGGAATGATGACAGCATCACCTTTGCCGACCTGCTGGAAGTGGTGGGCGAACTGCCTATTCCTCCCTACCTCAACCGAGACACACAAGAAAGCGATAAAGAAACTTATCAAACGGTCTATTCCAAAATAAAAGGGTCGGTAGCCGCCCCCACCGCCGGACTGCACTTCACCGAACGCGTATTGCAAGCATTGGATGCCCACGGTATCGACCGCGAAGAACTGACCTTGCACGTAGGTGCAGGCACCTTCAAGCCCGTGAAAAGTGAAGAAATAGAAGGACACGAAATGCATACGGAATACATCTCCGTCAACAAACGGACCATTGAGAAACTGATTGCACACGGAGGGCATGCCATTGCCGTAGGAACCACTTCGGTGAGAACCTTGGAAAGCCTGTATTATATAGGAGTAGCTATCAGCCGCAATCCCGATGCCAACCAGGAAGAACTGCACGTGCAGCAATGGATGCCTTACGAAGAGAAAAATGGCATCGGCACTATACAGGCTTTACAGCATATACTCGATTATCTGAACCGTCACCACATGGAAGCATTGCACACCAGTACGCAAATCATCATTGCTCCGGGCTACGAATACAAGATAGTGAAGAAGATGGTTACCAATTTCCACCAACCGCAAAGCACATTACTGCTATTGGTTTCTGCTTTTGTGAAAGGAGACTGGCGAAAGATTTATGATTATGCCTTGGAGCATGATTTCAGGTTCCTAAGCTATGGCGACAGTTCGTTGCTGATACCCTGAAGCCCTATCACAGGCATACCATCTTCCTTCCGCAGCATTAAGCGTTTTCTTCCCTACCATTAAGGCGTTTTTTACAGACATTTACTACGTCCCACTACGGCAGGACGTACGTTCCACCGTAGCAGGACGTACGTCCTATTGCAGTGGGACGTATATCCTGCTATAGTGGGACGTAGTAGTATTCAGTATAGAAAGGCATAATCATCCGTATGAAAAGCCTTAGCTATACCCAAGAAGCGGCTTCTATCGTTATTGGACTTCTTACTCTGCCATAATACATGAGAGTTTTTCATTACTTTATGTCACTAAACATATCCATTAATTCATAGTATCTCAGTTGTTTTACTATCTTTGTGACAAAACACCTGAATGCTATGACTGTCACCTTATCTAACGAACTTCCTGCCTATCCTACTTTTGTGGAAGGCATCCGCCGTGCGCCCGACAGAGGTTATCGTCTGACACCGGCACAAACAGAAACCGCACTGAGGAATGCACTGCGTTACATTCCCGAAGAACTTCACGCCCGACTCGCCCCGGAATTTATGGATGAACTGCTTACCCGGGGAAAAATCTATGGCTACCGTTTCCGGCCGCAAGGCGATTTGAAAGCAAAGCCTATTGACGAATATAAAGGAAACTGCATCGAAGGAAAAGCATTTCAAGTAATGATAGACAACAACCTTTCATTTGATATTGCCTTGTATCCTTACGAACTGGTCACTTACGGTGAAACAGGACAAGTATGCCAAAACTGGATGCAATACCGGCTCATTAAACAATATCTGGAAGTAATGACTGACGAACAGACTTTGGTAGTGGAAAGCGGACATCCCCTTGGTCTGTTCAAGTCAAAGCCCGAAGCACCGCGTGTTATTATCACTAATTCCATGATGGTAGGCATGTTCGACAACCAGCGTGACTGGGAAATTGCTGCACAGATGGGCGTTGCCAATTACGGTCAGATGACAGCAGGCGGATGGATGTACATCGGTCCGCAAGGCATTGTACACGGCACATTCAATACCTTATTGAATGCCGGCCGCATGAAATTAGGAGTACCGCAGGATGGAAATCTTAACGGGCATCTCTTTGTTTCTTCCGGTTTGGGCGGAATGAGCGGCGCACAGCCTAAAGCTGCCGAAATAGCAGGAGCCGCCGCCATCATTGCCGAAGTAGATGCCTCACGCATCGAAACACGGTATCGCCAAGGATGGGTGCAGCACGTCACTGCCGACTTGAAAGAAGCCTATACCCTTGCTGCCGAAGCCATGAGGCTACGCAAGCCTTGTTCCATTGCTTATCACGGAAATGTAGTAGATTTGCTGGAGCATGCTTTGAATCACCATATAGATATTGAACTGCTGAGCGACCAAACCTCGTGCCATGCCGTGTACGAAGGAGGATACTGTCCGGCAGGCATCACTTTCGATGAACGTACCCGCCTGTTGAAAGACGACCGTGTACGATTTGAAAAGCTTGTAAATGCTTCACTACGCCGCCATTTCAATGCTATAAAAGCACTGGTGGAACGCGGTACTTATTTTTTCGATTACGGCAATTCGTTTATGAAAGCCATTTATGATGCAGGAGTAAAGGAAATCTCACGCAATGGCATTGATGAAAAAGACGGCTTCATCTGGCCTTCTTATGTGGAAGACATTATGGGACCGCAACTTTTTGATTACGGCTACGGACCTTTCCGTTGGGTTTGTCTCAGCGGTAAACATGAAGATTTGATAAAAACCGACCATGCCGCCATGGAGTGTATTCCCAAAGAACGACGCGGACAGGACATGGATAATTGGATATGGATACGTGATGCCGAAAAGAACAATCTGGTAGTCGGCACTCAGGCACGCATCCTCTATCAGGACGCACTCGGTCGCATGAATATCGCCTTGCGTTTTAACGAAATGGTACGCAAAGGAGAAGTAAGTCCCATTATGTTGGGACGAGACCACCATGATGTGAGTGGAACCGATTCTCCTTTCCGTGAAACATCGAACATCAAGGACGGCAGCAATGTGATGGCAGATATGGCAGTCCAGTGCTTTGCAGGCAACTGTGCACGCGGCATGAGTCTGGTCGCCCTGCACAATGGCGGAGGCGTAGGTATCGGCAAAGCCGTCAACGGCGGATTCGGAATGGTGTGTGACGGTAGTGATCGAGTAGACGCCATTTTACGCTCGTCCATGCTATGGGATGTCATGGGCGGTGTGGCACGACGCTCATGGGCACGTAATCCGCATGCCATGGAAACATCCGAAGAATTTAACCATACTCATCGGGAACAGGGCTATCATATCACCATGCCGCATCTGGCAGAAGATGCATTAATCGACAGAGTATTAAAAGAAAAAGGTATAAAACATCAATAACATTACGAATTATGAGCTGGACAAAAATCATGGAATGCGTTCCCAACTTTAGCGAAGGACGCGACTTGCAGAAAATAGATCAGATAGTATCTCCCTTCCGTGCACGCGCCGGGGTAAAACTGCTCGACTATAGCAATGATGAAGACCATAATCGTCTTGTGGTCACCGTAGTGGGAGAACCTGATGCTTTAAAAGAAGCGGTGATAGAAGCCATCGGCATAGCAGTAAAGCTGATTGACCTCAACCATCATCAAGGACAGCACCCGCGAATGGGAGCGGTAGATGTAGTACCGTTCATTCCTATCAAAGGATGTACCATGGAAGAAGCCATCACCATCTCTAAAGAAGTAGCGCAACGGGTAGCCTCTCAATATGACCTTCCGGTCTTCCTCTATGAGAAATCAGCAAGCGCTCCTCATCGCGAAAATCTTGCCGCCATCCGTAAAGGAGAATTCGAAGGCATGAAGGAAAAAATTCACCAACCCGAATGGCATCCCGATTTCGGTCCCGAAGAACGGCATCCCACTGCCGGAACCGTTGCCATCGGAGCTCGCATGCCGTTAGTGGCTTATAATATCAATCTGAACACCCCCAGTCTGGAGATTGCACATGATATTGCCAAGAAAATCCGTTTTATCGGAGGCGGGCTGCGCTTTTGCAAAGCCATGGGTGTGGAACTAAAGGACCGAGGTATCACCCAGGTGTCCATGAACCTGACAGACTACAGCAAGACTGCCCTCTATCGGGCTTTTGAGATGGTGCGTTTCGAAGCCCGCCGCTACGGAGTAAGCATCATCGGCAGCGAAATTGTAGGCCTGGTTCCCATGGAAGCTCTGATTGACACAGCCTCTTATTATTTGGGACTGGAAAACTTCTCCATGCAGCAAGTACTGGAAGCGTAGATTATGGAATAACAAGAAATCTATCGTCATGAACAACAACCTTATCATCAAGAATGCCCGCATCATCACCCCGCTTGGCACCTCTGCCCTGAAAGGTAAAGAGATGAACCAACTGCTGGATCTCACCGGAGGAACCGTAAAAGTAACCGACGGAGTGATTACCTATGCAGGTCCATCCCGTCCTACATGTGAAGAACTGGAAGAAGGCTACGAGATTCTGGATGCCGAAGGACGAGTGTTGCTTCCCGGATTCATCGACTCACATACCCACCTGGTATTCGGAGGCTATCGCCCCGAAGAATTTATTTGGCGCATGAATAGCGAAAGTTATATGAGCATCATGCAACGCGGAGGAGGTATCGTCAACACGGTACATGCCACTCGTGAAGCGACACCGGAGGAATTGAAATGCAAAGCCGAATGGTTCATCGATGTCATGAGCCGCATGGGGGTCACTACAGTGGAAGGGAAAAGCGGTTACGGACTTGACCGCGATACGGAGCTTAAGCAACTGGAAGTGATGCGTTCCATCAATCTCTCTCCGCAACGCAAAGTAGATATAGCCGCCACCTTTCTCGGTGCACATGCATTGCCTCCCGAATATCAGGGCAGAGCCGACGAATACATTGATTTTCTCATCCATGAAATGCTTCCTCTGGTCCGTGAAAAGCAACTTGCCGAGAATTGCGACATTTTTTGCGAGCAAGGTGTCTTTACCGTAGCACAATCCCGGCGACTCCTGCAAGCCGCACAGGAACTGGGACTCGGTGCCAAGATACATGCCGATGAGATAGTAAGCTTCGGCGGTGCCGAACTTGCCGGTGAAATAAAAGCGCTCAGCGCCGATCATTTGCTACACGCTTCGGATACCGGCATCCGTGCAATGGCAGAAAATAAGGTTGTCGCCACACTCCTGCCTCTGACCGCCTTTACGCTTCGTGAACCTTATGCACGAGGACGTGACATGATAGACAGCGGTTGTGCCGTAGCCCTCGCCACCGACCTCAATCCGGGCAGTTGTTGTTCCGGCTCCATCCCACTGACATTTGCACTGGCTTGCCTATATATGCATCTCACATTGGAAGAAGCTATCACAGCCATAACATTAAACGGAGCTGCCGCACTGGGTTATGCCCACCGGACAGGAAGTATCGAAGTAGGCAAACAGGGAGATTTTGTCCTGCTGGACACCGATACCCCGGCTGTACTCGTTTACTATACCGGCATGAACTCCGTGCAACACACCATCAAAGGAGGACGTATTCTATTCTAAAATATTCATCTAACTAAAAAACATAATACCATGTTAACAGAACTCACTATTAAAGAATTTATTCATAAAGTCATCAGCAACGATCCTGTTCCCGGTGGCGGAAGCGTATCCGCCTTCAATGGTGCTTTGGCAACCTCCCTCGCCGCAATGGTTGCCAACCTGACCATCGGACGGAAGAAATACGCCGAAGTAAACGAAGTTATGGAAGACCTTTCCGCCCGTTTTGAGGAACTGGCACGTCAACTCATTATTGATGTAGACCGTGACTCGGATGCGTATAACCGCGTATTTGCCGCATTCAAACTTCCCAAAGAAACAGAAGAAGAGAAAAACATCCGCAGCGAAGCGATTCAAAAAGAAACCAAATATGCAGCCGAAGTACCGATGGAAGTGGCACGTATCGTCCATTCCATCCTGCCGATGATTGACGTAGTGGCACGAAAAGGAAACAGCAATGCCGTGACCGATGCTTGTGTGGCTATGATGTGTGCACGAACCGCTATACTGGGCGCATTGCTGAATGTCCGCATCAATCTCACTTCTATCAAAGACGAGAAATTTGTAAAAGAAATGACTGAAGAAGCGGATATGATAGAAAAGACAACGATTGCCGAAGAACAAAAGATACTGGACTATGTGAAAACCGTTTTCTAAAAAAGAAGATTATGAATAACGTATATCAAATAGGTTCCGGCGAACTCACATTCGATATTATCGAACGTATCATCAATGAGAACCTGAAACTGGAACTGGCGTCCGAAGCACGGGAGCGCATTCAGAAGTGCAGGGACTATCTGGATAAAAAGATAGCCAATTCCGACACACCGCTTTATGGTATTACCACCGGATTCGGCTCGCTGTGCAACCGCAATATCTCGTCTGACGAACTGAGCACCTTACAAGAGAATCTGGTGAAAAGCCATGCTTGCAGTGTGGGCGAAGAGATGCCGCATGTCATAGTAAAACTGATGTTTCTGCTCAAGGCACATGCCCTTTCGTTGGGACATAGCGGTGTGCAAGTCATTACCGTACAACGCATCATCGACTTCTTCAACAATGATGTAATGCCCATTGTATATGACCGTGGCTCGTTAGGTGCATCCGGCGATCTTGCTCCGCTTGCCAACCTTTTCCTGCCGCTTATCGGTGTGGGAGATGTATATTATAAAGGTAAGCGATGCGAAGCCATCAGTGTACTCGATGAATTTGGCTGGGAGCCTGTAAAACTGAAAAGTAAAGAAGGACTGGCTTTGCTGAACGGTACACAATTCATGAGCGCCAACGGTGTTTATGCCATCTTGAAAGCGTTCCGACTGAGCAAGAAAGCCGACCTCATTGCCGCTATTTCTCTTGAAGCTTTCGACGGACGTCTTGATCCGTTCATGAATTGTATCCAGCAGATGCGACCGCACCAAGGCCAGATAGAGACAGGAGCCGCATTCCGCCGTATACTGGAAGGAAGTGAAATCATAACTCAGCCCAAGACACATGTGCAAGACCCCTACTCATTCCGTTGTATTCCCCAAGTACACGGCGCTACCAAAGATGCCATTCGCCATGCCGCGTCCGTTTTGCTGACCGAGATCAACTCTGTCACCGACAATCCCACCATCTTCCCCGATGAAGACCTGATTATATCGGGCGGGAACTTCCATGGACAACCTCTGGCACTCGTCTATGATTATCTCGCCATCGCTTTGGCCGAACTGGGGAATATATCCGAGCGTCGTGTGGCCCAGCTTATTATGGGACTTCGCGGACTGCCCGAATTCCTTGTTGCCAATCCCGGACTGAATTCAGGCTTTATGATTCCCCAATATGCAGCAGCCTCTATGGTAAGCCAAAATAAAATGTATTGCTACTCCGCCAGCAGTGATTCCATTGTATCCAGCAACGGACAAGAAGACCATGTGAGCATGGGGGCCAATGCTGCCACCAAACTGTTTAAGATAATGGACAATCTGGAACATATACTTGCCATCGAACTGATGAATGCAGCTCAAGGTATCGACTTCCGGCGTCCGCTCAGAAGCTCTCCATACATTGAAAAATTCCTCTCGGTTTATCGCAAGGAAGTACCTTTCATCCGCGAAGACATTGTGATGTACAAAGAAATACATAAGACTGTGGCTTTTTTGAAACGTCACCAGGTGGATTATTAAGTTATTATTTCACTATCTTTGCAGGCAAAAAAGAACAAAGTATGAATAGCGACAATAAAGAAGAAATGTTTCCCATTGTGGATGAACAAGGAAATATTGTGGGAGCTGCCACACGAGGCGAATGTCATGACGGCAGTAAAAAACTTCATCCGGTAGTGCACCTCCACGTATTCAACAGCAAAGGTGAACTTTACCTGCAAAAACGACCGGAATGGAAAGATATCCAACCCGGCAAATGGGATACTTCAGTAGGCGGTCATGTCGATTTGGGCGAAAGCGTAGAAATGGCACTCCACCGTGAAGTGAAAGAAGAACTCGGAATTACCGACTTCACCCCCGAACTGCTGACTAATTATGTTTTTGAGTCCACTCGCGAAAAAGAACTGGTATTCTCACACAAAACCGTTTATGATGGTCCCATTACCCCCAGTGAGGAACTGGCCGGAGGACGCTTTTGGACATTAGACGAAATTAGAGCCAATATGGGAAAAGATATTTTTACACCCAACTTCGAAAACGAGTTCCGTAAATTGGGCTTCTGAAACTTCTTTTTCATAAAAAGGGGCAAATTCTTGACCTGTATCAAGAATTTGTCCCTTTAGTGTATATTTTGACCTCATAAGTATACAACAGAAAACAAAAGCACGTAATTTTGTGTTGTAAAACATAGAAAGAAAGGATAACGAGATTATGAAAAAGGTAAAAAGTATTGTGATGAAAGTCCTGGCTATGATGGGTGAAAACGAAGTAAGAGCTTGGGGCATAGGCATTAAATAATATAAATGCCATCATTTTAATCAACAAAGAAAGGATAACATTATGAAAAAGTTAAAAGAAATCATTAAGACAGGTCTTATTGATATGGGAAATGGTGCCCTACGTGCTTGGGGATACGAAATCAAGTAACTGTCATACTTGATTAGAGAACTTTATTTAAACCTCAATAGTATAAAGGAGAGTAATCCAATGGATTATTTTCCTTTTTTATTTATCAGATATCTTATTTACTACAAATAATTAGGAAATGCGATAAGTATTTTAAGAACTTATCCTATTTGTCAGAAGTAGCTACAGGTGGTATTTATTGTGAAAAAGAGCTTTTTTTAGCTTCTTGTTTTCTACCTTTTATATACCGTAATGATGCTTTATTACATAAAGATAAAGTGTGAAAAATTATAGAAACAGCATCGGATAATTAAGATAGTGAAACGGGAATGAGATAATTTTATCTTTTTGAGCTTAATAATAGTGAATAAATCAATAATATTATTATCTTTGCCGCTGTTAGTGAATGAAGAAAATAGGATAAGTTCTTAAAATACTTAGCAAATACTCCTTAATTCATTAGCCTTTCAAATCTATTATAGTATTATTAACTCTATGAAACACTTATGAAAATTAAGACTTTAACCCAAAGAGGTAAGTACACATTATTAGCCGGTGTACTTGGAATGAGTTCAATTCCTTCCTCTGCCATTCCTACCGGTATGGCTGATGTTTCACTCCCAACCGTAGCACAACAGACAGCCAAAATCAAAGGAAAAGTTTTGGATGCCAGAACCGGAGAACCGGTTATCGGTGCCAATGTCGTTGTAAAAGGAACGACAAACGGTAGTATCACCAATTTTGATGGCGAATATGAATTGACAGCACCGATTGGCTCTACTCTCAGTATCTCTTTTATTGGTTACAAATCAATAGAAGTGAAAGCAACCGGTGGCTTGCAAACAATCAAATTGGACGAAGACTCTGAAGCGCTGGATGAAGTCATAGTAGTAGGTTACACAACTCAGCGCAAAGAAAGTTTAACCGGTTCTATGAATAACATCAAAAGCGAGAAGTTGAAGGACATAACCACACCATCGGTAGAAAATTTATTGAATGGTAAAGTTCCGGGAGTATATGTGGCTCCGGGATCAGGCCAACCCGGTTCCAGTGGTGCGGTAGTTATCCGTGGACAAGCCACACTTAACGGTACGACTTCTCCACTCTGGGTTATTGACGGTGTTATAGTAGGCTCGGACGCCGGACAATTAAATCCTGCGGATATTGAAAGTATGACTATTTTAAAAGATGCCGCCTCCACTGCCATTTACGGTTCTCAAGGTGCAAATGGTGTCATTGTAGTTACAACCAAAAGCGGACGAGCCGAAAAAATGACTATCGAAGCTTCTGTAAAATTGGGGGTCAGCTCACTGAATAATGGAAATTTGGAAGTAATGAATGGTGCAGAACTTTATGACTATTATGCTTCCTTCCAAAATGCCAATGAAATTTCTTTTCCACGATGGAACAAGGACCTGCGTGACAGTAATTTCAGTTGGTGGGATTTAGCTACCCAAAACGGACTCACACAGGAGTATAATGTATCTTTACGCGGTGGTAATGAAAAGATGCAATCTTATCTATCTGTAGGATATTATGATGAAGAAGGTGCCGTGAAAGGATATGATTACAGTCGGTACAACTTCCGCTTGAAGACTACATACAAACCATTTGACTGGTTGACAATCAAACCTGCACTCAGCGGTTCACTTCGAAATATTGATGACCGCCAATACTCTGTCACAGCTATGTATTCCATGCTCCCATGGGATAGTCCCTATGACAAAGACGGCAACTTGGTTCCTCACCGCTACAGTGGTTGGGTAAACACTCAGCAAACCAACTACCTATACGATTTACAATGGAACTATTCAGAGTCCAAATATTACGAATTTATGGGAAGTTTAGATTTTGACATTAAAATAACAGACTGGCTGACATTCTCATCTGTCAACAACTATAAATACATCAACTCTACTTCTCACGGCTATAGTGATCCGCGCTCAAGCAGTGGCGAAAATGTAAACGGGCGTCTCACAGAGTGGAGAGCAGAAGTAACCCGCCGTTATACCAACCAGAAATTATTAATAAACAAAGACTTCGGCAAGCACTCTATCAGCGGATTGATAGCTTACGAATTTAATGATTATTATTATAAGAATCTAGATGTCTATGGTACCGGATTTGTACCCGGATTTGAAGTTCTGGATGTAGTATCCAAGCCCGAACGTACTAAAGGCGGTATCAGCGAATGGGCTACTCAGTCTTATTTCACTCAATGGAAATATGTATATGATGGTAAGTATATTGCCGAAGCCTCTATCCGCCGGGACGGTGCATCCAACTTAGGTACGAATGCTAAATACGGCAATCTTCTGTCAGGTAGTGTGGGATGGATTATCAGCCGCGAGGACTGGTTTGATGTAGATTGGATCGATAACCTTAAATTACGTGGAGGTTATGGTACAGTAGGTAACCGTCCTTCTTCACTTTACCCACAATACGACCTGTATTCGGTATCTTCCAGTTATAATGAAAACTCAGGTGCACTTATCAGTGTTATCGGCAACAAAGACTTGACATGGGAAAAAACTTACACCACAAGCATCGGTCTTGACGCTGCATTGTTTAATAACCGTCTGCGCTTTACTTTTGATTTCTATTCAAAAGACACAGACAACATTCTTTATAATGTGCCTGTTACAGGGCTTACCGGAGTGACCAGTGTTTACAGGAATATCGGCAAAATGAAGAACACCGGATATGAAATCTCATTAGGCGGTGATATCATCAGTACAAAAGACTGGTTCTGGAACGTAGAATTAAATATAGGTCACAATAGTAATAAATTAAAAGATCTCTATAAACAAAAAGATACAGACGGAAGCTATGTGGTAAAACCCGTTATCATCAGTGATGGAAGTAGCATTGCCGGTACAGCGCAACGCATCCTCGAAATCGGTTATCCGGTAGATACTTATTATTTAAAGGAATGGGCAGGTGTAAATCCTGAAAACGGTGCTCCAATGTGGTACAAAGATACCAAAGATAGCGAAGGCAATGTCACAGGAAGAGAAACAACCTCTAACTATGCAGAAGCAGGATACTATAAATGCGGTTCAGCAGCTCCCGATTTGTTCGGAGGTTTCTCTACAACTTTAACATGGAAAGGTTTTGACTTGAATGCCGTATTCGGTTACTCTATCGGCGGAAAGATTTATAACTATTCACGTCAAGAATATGACTCCGACGGAACTTATACCGACCGCAATCAAATGAAACTGAAAGACGGCTGGAATCGTTGGGAAAAACCGGGAGATATTGCCACTCATCCCGTTGCCAAATATAATAATCAAGATAAAGGAAACTCTGCATCTTCCCGCTATCTGGAAGACAGCGACTACCTGAAATTACGTTCTCTGACCCTGGGGTACAACTTTAAGCTACCACAATGGGGTATTCAAAATTTACGCGTATTCATGAACGCAGAAAACCTGTTTACAATCACAGATTATTCAGGCGTAGACCCTGAAATTCCGGCCAGTGACGGTTCGGTAATGGGTACTGCCGGCCCTGCCGTTTATCCGTCTGTACGTAAATATATGTTCGGTTTAAATCTTACCTTTTAATCAGTAGAAACAACAATGAAAAAGATATTGACCTTATTATTGGCAGCGGCATCATTGACCGCTTGCGACATAGATCGTTTACCATACAATTCTATGGCTGCAGAACAAATCACCAACGACCCTTCCGCATCGTTGGAATCTCTAATGAACGGTATGTATGCCCAGTTAAAGACATGGTCAGACCCCATGCACCGTTGTGGTGAATATGCCGGTGACAATATGATGATTCGTGGTTCATCAACAGATGCCTTCTATGAATTCATTTCTTTCTCCCGTACTCCGGTAAACTACCGCTTACAGAACTTTTGGGATTATGGTTACAAAGCCGTTGCCCAAGCCTCGAACATCATCAAAATGATAGAAGAAGGACAGAGTGCCGAAATAGACAACCAGTTGGGCGAATGCTATTATGTGCGCGGTATGATGTATTTCTACTTATGTCGTGCTTATGGACGTCCTTACTACCAGGCCCCCGACAAGAATTTAGGCGTACCTATTGTCAATGGTACTCCCGATGATATTATGGGAGACCTGCTGTTGCCTGACCGTTCTACAGTAAAAGAAACGTATGAGCAAGCTATCAGTGACTTGAAAAAGGCAGAAGAGATGATGACTATCAACAAAGGCGCTGCTTATGCCTCAAAAGAAGCTGCTCAGGCAATGCTGTCACGCGTATATCTGTATATGAGTGGAACGTATGAAAACCCCAACCGGGAATATGCCCAACTGGCAGTTGACTACGCGGACAAAGTTATCAATTCGGGCAACTACTCATTATTACCTCGCGAGGAGTTTATGAAATACAACACTCTTACTCCCGAAAATAATGACGAATCCATCTTTGTCGTAAAACGTGTTGCTTCCGAATTCTCCGGCTATGACCACTACTACGGTATTGGCGGTATGTATGCCAATATCGGCGGTATGGGTTGGGGAGAAATGTATGCCAGTGCCAAATATATTGATTTACTGAATGAGACAGGACGTAATGACTGGCGTCCGGATCATTACAAAATCGTAGACGCACGTGCTGCATTTATCGAGCCGACATACACTGATGATCATAAAGAAGTATTCCGCTTTATCAAACAAGACTCTGAAACGGTACTAAATTATGAACAGTTGACTGTAATCAAAAAAGGAGCAACAGTGATCTGCCAAAAGACCAAAGAAGTAGATGGAAAAGATGTACCGGACGGTCCGGAATATACACTGACTCCTGTAGATGCCGAACAAGAAATTTATTCTATCACTTACCAGGATGGCAAGACTTATACGGGTGTGTTAGACTATTACATCTCTCTCAACCGTGTATATCCACAATTCTACATCACTAAATGTTCTCGCGAAGGAGAAGATTCACATTTACATTCACCGATTATCAGTCGTTTGAGTGAAATTTATCTGAATCGTGCAGAAGCCTATGCCAAATTGGGCAACTATTCTGCTGCTTTAGCCGACCTAAATACTATTCGCGAACGTTCTATCATCGGTGGTGGATACGCTTCATTGGATGCAACAAACGCCAGCGAAAGAATTGATAAAGAGCGCCAACTGGAATTAGCCTATCAAGCAGAACGCAGCTATGATGTGTTCCGCAACGGCAAGCCTTTGACACGTCGCTATCCGGGACCTCACCAACAATTTGAAGACATTCCCGCATCAGACTACCGTGTCATTTATTACATTCCTCAGAATGCAATAAATGCTTATCCGGGCACTCTGACTCAAAACCCAACTGATAACAGCGGAGTTATTCTGAATTAGAGCTCTCTTTTCAATAACATATTAGTTTTTTATGGAGTTGTGTCAAAACGTGGATAATGCTGTCGTTTAGTTCGTAGGGGCGAGGTTCGCTCGCCCAAAAACAGTTTGCTTTGCGTCTTCGGGCAGGCAAACCCTTCCCCTACAGCTGACGATGGGATAGCCCCGGTTTAGTTTTGACACACTCCTTTTTTATAAACACAGAAGCACAAACCTTTCATTTATAAGCCATTCGGCTGCATTTACTTCTTTTTTATTCGTCCGTTCCGAAGATTTTATGTAATTTTGCATCAAACAACTATTAATCCAATAAAACTTTATCAGAAAAAACCATGATTAAAAAACTATCTACCTTGGTAGCCGGTTTAGCGTTGATATGCTTAACCGGATGCACTTCACCCCAAAAAGGAACAGCACAGAATGATGTGTTTTCTCCTATTGAAGTAGCAGTTCCCGAACGTCCCGCAGGACAACAGGATGTAATCCAACTGACCACTCCTAAACTCGACACTGTTCGTGTTGGATTTATCGGACTCGGAATGAGAGGCCCCGGAGCTGTGGAACGCTGGACACATATCCCCGGAACAAAGATTGTCGCACTCTGCGATTTACTTCCCGAAAATGCAGAAAGAGCACAAAAAATCGTCACCAATGCAGGAATGGAAGCACCGGCACTGTATTCCGGTTCGGAAGATGCATGGAAGCAATTGTGCGAACGTAATGATATCGACCTTGTTTATATTGCCACCGACTGGAAGCATCATGCCGAAATGGGTGTTTATGCCATGGAACACGGAAAACATGTTGCCATCGAAGTTCCGTCTGCCATGACACTGGACGAAATCTGGGCGTTAATCAATACTTCGGAAAAGACTCGCAAGCACTGTATGCAGTTGGAAAACTGTGTATATGACTTCTTCGAACTGACTACACTGAACATGGCTCAACAGGGATTGTTCGGTGAAGTATTGCACGTAGAAGGTTCTTATATTCATAACCTCGAAGAGTTCTGGGGTGAATATTGGAATAACTGGCGCTTGGATTATAACAATGAATTCCGTGGTGACGTTTATGCCACTCACGGCCTTGGCCCGGCCTGCCAGTTGCTGGACATTCACCGTGGCGACCGCATGAAGACTTTGGTAGCTATGGATACTAAAGCTGTAACTGGTCCTGAACTGGGTAAGAGATATGGTTTGGCAAACGATTCTATCGAATTCCAGAACGGTGACCACACCATGACTTTCATCCGCACTGAAAACGGTAAAACTATCCATATTCAGCACGATGTAATGAATCCTCGTCCTTACAGCCGTATGTATCAGCTGACAGGTACTGATGGTTTTGCCAACAAATATCCTATCGAAGAATATTGCCTGCGCCCCGACCAGGTTGACGCTAAAGAAGTGCCCAACCACGAGAACCTGAATATGCACGCTGCTGTTCCCGAAAACGTAAAAGAAGCCTTGATGGAGAAATACAAACACCCGATTCACCGGGAATTGGAAGAAACAGCCAAGAAGGTAGGCGGTCACGGTGGTATGGACTACATCATGGATTACCGTCTGGTTTACTGTCTGCGCAACGGTTTGCCTTTGGATATGGATGTATACGACTTGGCTGAATGGTGCTGCATGGCAGAACTTACCCGCCTTTCTATCGAAAACGGTAATGCTCCGGTAGCTGTACCCGACTTTACCCGCGGCAGCTGGAACAAGGTGAAAGGTTATCGTCACGCATTTGCCAAATAAGAAACAGTGAATTCTTAAAACAACAATAACTTATGATTGGAGAAACCTACACACAGACAACTCCAATCATAAGTTATTTTTTATGTCCCTATTTGAAAAGAAAGTTTAAGAACTCAGCGCTATTCCCGACCGGCAACGTAACATCGAGTTTATAAAAGCACTGACTCCCCTATGCCGACATGAACATTATCCATGAATTTGAATAAGACAGTAGCTTAATGCTTTCCATCTGCAAGAAGCAAAAAAACGGTCACATCACTCCACATTCACTTTAGTCAGCTTCCCTGTCACCGAATCAATGATGAATCCATAGACCTTGATATCAGAAGGTATCAACGGATGATTGACAATGGCATGCACAGTGCCGCGCACAGATTTCTCAGTATCTTCAAATCCGTCCAGCCATGACGCAAAGTCCACACCGCAATAGTGAATCATATCGATTGTTTCCTGCTTGATGCCGCGTGCCTTCATGTGCTCTATCATTTCACCACTATTCATGTGGCAGGCACCGCAATCGGAATGGGCTATGACCATCACTTCTTTTACGCCCAACTCATATATAGCTACCATCAAACTGCGAATCACACTCCCGAAAGGATGCGAAATGACACCTCCTGCATTTTTAATCATTTTCACATCGCCATTCTTGATGCCCAAGGCGGCCGGCAACAACTCGGTCAGTCGGGTATCCATGCATGAAAGAATAGCGATTTTCTTATCAGGATATTTATTGGTGATATACTTTTCATACCCTTTGTTTGCTACAAACTGTTTATTGAATTCAAGAATTTCATCTAACATGGCTTTGCGTTTTTATGTTTCCCGCAAACATACGAAAAAAACAAATGAAGCGGTACATTCCCGCCTGAGAATTTTAATGAACACCCGACTTTTTACAGTCCAATAATGTAAGCACAAACCATATCAGAAAAAGCATAGATAATAAAGGATTGCTGCAATAAGAAAAGACCAGCACCATAAACGCAACCACGGCATGTGTGATACGCATCACATGACCTGTACTAACTTTCTCACCTAAATAGAGTGAGAACAAATTGGCATAAGCATCTGCCCAGCCCGCTACGAAGAGTTTGACGCGTCCCAACAGGGATAAACGAATTGAAAGTTCTTTTTTCATGACTGTTCCTTATTTTATGATGGCACAAAGAAACAGTCCTGTTTTGACAGAATACGTCAATCCTGAATTTTTTCACTGATATTCTGCACTTTTTCTTTTAAATAAAGAACAAAATCAGGAGAGTTAATTATTTCAATGTCCTCAAACAGACCAAGAACAAAACGCCCGATTCCCTCATACTTACATACTTCTGTATGAAAAAGCCAATGAGCATCATCTTCTCTCTCCATATACTTCTCGGCCAATGGAAATTCCTCTATCAACAGATTGGCAGCAGTCATGCCCAAACGGAGAGTGACAGGCAAACGTCGGTCACTGCTGATATGAAAAACATCAGTATACCCTTCTTCATGAGACTCCTCAAATTGCCAACCGGTCTCCAACACCTCCACCGAAGTTATCCGGGACACTTTAAAAAGTTTATTCTTACCGCTTGCCGGCTCGTAGCACCATATTTCATTATTATTGGCAGTAAAAGCAAACGGCTCCACCACCCTGTCCGTCACAGCATGGCTGTTCGATGACTTATACTCATGAAACGCCACTTGTCTCTTATCTTTCACTGCCTCATAAAGATTATGCACATTGTCAGCAATGCCGCTACGGACAACTATCTCGGAAAGAATCTCATAATCATATACTTTATATAGTTTCTCTTTCAAATTTTGTTTGAGTGAAGTATTCCCATCTACACTTTCGATGGCACGTTTTAAAATATAAGCCTCTTCCTCGGTGAAATGCACCAAAGTGGAAATATCCTTAAAATAAGGAGAAGATTTATCGAGTGAATAACAGCCGTTTGTCTTGCGGACAATAAACCCTGCCATTTTGAACGCCTCAATATATCGATAGACGTTTCGCGAACTCATATCCAACCGTTTTCCAAGTTCTTCCAAGGTGTATTTACGGTTTTGTGTCAGCAACATCATCAGGCGAAGCTGACGCTCAAACTTGTGTAGTTCCATACTATCGAATTAGCCGTTTATCTTTTTCTGCTTTCCCAGTCCTGCACGGATGCGGCTCAATGACTGCGGAGTAATCCACAGATAAGAAGCAATATGCTTCAACGGAACATATTGCAAAAGTTCGGGATTCTCTTCCAACAAAGCAAGATAACGCTCTTTGGCACGAGGACTCCCTCCGCTGATAAGCCAATTCTCCAAACCGAGAAGTTGCTGTTCGAAAAGCCTTCTTCCGAAGTTGGCCAATTCAGCAGATGAAGCATAAAAAGACTCCAATTTTGCCTTAGAAATACCATAAAGTTCACTGTCACACATGGCCTCTATGGAAACCAATGAAGGAGTATTTTCTATGTAGCCCCAAGACGAAAAAACCGCCTCTCCCTCGGAAGCAAACCAAACGGAGACATCTGCCCCATCATTCAGGTAATGCCCCCGCCAGATTCCCTTGCTTATAATATAGAAATTCGAATTCCGTTCCCCCTCCTGCACCAGAAAATCTCCTTTGCGAAAACTAAACTTTTCCATTTTCTCCAATAACTGTAAGCTCACGGTTATGGGCAAACTGTATTTTTCACAAAACTTCCGAACAAACGCATCCATACTTCTCTGTTGATTTAATACCGCAAAGGTAACAAATCATCCCCGAACCGACTGATGTTTACGCCAATAAATTATGGTTATCACTAAAAAAGTAAGTACCTCAGCCAACGGAACTGCCAGCCAAATACCCGGCACTTTAAACAGTAAGGGCAGCCCGAGAAGGCAGATAACCATGAATACGAATCCGCGCAACACCGTAACCACCATTGCCGGGCGCGCACGCTCCACACTTTGAAAATAGCCGATGGACACGATATTCACGGCAAAGAAAACAAATCCCGAAGCAAACAAAGGCAATCCTGACACTGCAATATCGTATGCCGGATAAGAACGATCAATAAACATTGCCACTATCTGGTGATTGAATATCGCTGTAAGAGCAAAGAATACAAGTCCGCAAATCACAGCTGTCGCCAATGCCAGACGAAAAGCCGAACGCACACGTGCTTCATCACCGGCTCCGAAATTATAGCTCAAGATGGGTTGTGCCGACTGTCCAATAGCATTATACACCATAAATATAATAGGGAAAAAATAGCAGGCAATGCTGAAAGCTGCCACCCCGTCTTCTCCCAGATACGAAATAAACACATAGTTACCGGCAAACATCATACAGGCAATTGCTCCCTCACACAAAAACGTGGATGCTCCCAACCGGCACATATATTTCACATTACGCCAAGTGAGCTGCATACTCTTTCTGCTGAGCTTCACGCGGCAGAAATGGATAACATTTTTCTTACGGCTCAAATATATGATTATCATAGCAGCCCCAACCACATAACCTAAACTGGTGGCAAGTGCCGCACCCATCATTTCCCAACCGAAAATAAAGATGAACACATAATCGAGCACAATATTAATCACTGCCGGAATAGCATTGCACCACATGGCATAATTAGGAGACCCATCCAATCGCACAAAAAACATACCCGAACTGAGCAGTGCGCTGAACACCAAAAAGGGAAGAAACCAATGCATATATTCTACCGCCAAAGGCAACAAGCGTTCCGAACTTCCCAGCAATCGTACCACTTGAGGTGCAAACATACACACCACCCCCCATAGCAACGCCAAGAACAAAGAAGAAACCACCACTGCCTGCGTTACATTAATACGCGCTGATTTCTGCTTACCCTGTGACAAATGAATGGAAGCAACCACAGACGCCCCCACTCCAAACATCAGCCCGATGCCTGTACTTATCAAAAACAGTGGAGCCGTAATATTTACCGCTGCCAATGCATCACTTCCAATCCCCTTACCTACGAATATTCCGTCTGTTATAACAAACACAGCCGAAAATACCATCCCCAACACAGTAGGTATCAGCAATTTCCGAAACAACTTCGGAATCTCCATGCTACCAAAATCAATACTATCTTTCATACCTATATCAATTTATTTTTCCGGTTGCAAAGATAGGATGTTATTTTAGGGTAAAAATTACCATTTGGTAATTTCAGTCACTTTTTCATTAGCCAGACTAAGCGTTTTCGTCCTTTCGACTATGCCTGTCTGTCAGTCGAATTATTACAGTCTCCGGCAGTGGACTGTATAGTCCATTGCAGTGGACCGTACAGTCTGCTACGGTGGACTGTACAGTCTGTTGCCGAAGACTGTAATATTCTTCCGTTTAAAAGGCCTTGACCACCCCTATGAAACGGCTTATGCTTCCCTTTGTAGGTGATATGATATAAGGAGATAAAACAAGGATTAAATCCCAAAGGAAACAATGTGTCCCACTTTTTACAACAAAAAGTTTGTGAGTTAAAAAGAAATCACTACCTTTGCACCCGCAAAACAAAAGCATTGCCTCTTTAGCTCAGTTGGCCAGAGCACGTGATTTGTAATCTCGGGGTCGT